>Ga0007862_1000035_pt1 | contig 43697 bp, 37 predicted proteins | sample CryBogCBH20Aug07_FD_71206 | JGI IMG/M metagenome (GOLD analysis project Ga0007862, IMG submission 71206) | Freshwater microbial communities from Crystal Bog, Wisconsin, USA - CBH20Aug07 | ecosystem: Environmental > Aquatic > Freshwater > Lake | place: Crystal Bog, Wisconsin, USA | collected... | reverse complement strand
TAAAGGCCCCCTACCAGCCTGCCATCATTCCAGCATTCAAATGAATGCGCATAGCCGGCACGATGCAAAAGAGCGTAACTTGAACGCATGTCCTCAGTGATCCAGGTCCCGGATTGATCAGAGCGGAGCTCCGAACACGCTTTCATCACGTGCTCAAAGGCAAGGTCATGCGTCACCTGGAACAACCCTTGGCGAATCCTTTTACCGAGGCTCCTGGAGATTTTGACGTCGCGAGGGGCCATCACCCATCGAGGAGCCGGTGACCACCATAGAATGGGTTCATCCTCACTGAACCAGGGAAAAATGCCATGCCGGTAGGCATTGACTAGCCGCTCAACGGAAAGGCACCCCCCTACGGCAAGCAGACCATTGGGCTCGTCAAGCGCCTGACTGACGTCCGGAAAGGGTTCCCCGGGCCAGTCGGGATCGAGGACTTTCAACATGCATCCGTCCGGTAGGGCGACCTCGCATCACAACTCTGGATATAGGCCTCCATCTGCCGATTTTCGAGAACGACATGACGGGCAATAGCATCCCTGAAACCGTCATGCCCGATCCAGTGATAAGAGTGCGTCCTTGCCGGAAGGAAACCCCGACTGATCTTGTGCTCCCCCTGAGCCCCCGGCTCAAAAACCGACAAGCCCTTCTCAATCGCAAACTCGATTCCCTGGTAGTAGCAGACCTCAAAGTGGAGGGCGGGTACGTCTTCAGAGGCACCCCAGTAGCGCCCATAAAGGGTTTTTTCCCCCACCATAAAAAAAGCGGCGGCCACAACCTCTCCTTCGCTCAAGGCCTCCACCAACAGAAGCCGCTCCCCCATCGTCTTCCCAATGGATTGAAAGAAGCCCAACGTCAGCGCGGGAAAATTGGCATGTTTTTCAAATGTGCTTCGGTAGAGATCATGGAATCGTAACCAGTCCTCAGCGGAAAGCTCATTCCCCTTTCGGCGTTGGATCACCATTCCGCTCTCAAGCACCTTGCGCCGCTCACGCAGAATCTCCTTTCTCCGCTTGGATGTCAGCGCCTCCAAGAAATCTTGAAAGTCTCGATATCCCTGGTTATTCCAGTGAAACTGACAGCCCACCCGATGGATCAACTCCGAATCGCTCAGCACCGCCTCATCGGTAAAAAGAAAATGAACTGAGGAAATGTCCTGCTCGTCGGCCGACCTGAGGACACGCTGCAATAAGGCCGCGCTGAGACCGACTTCAGGACAATCAGGGGAAAAGAGAAATTTTTGAGCCGTGGCCGGCGTAAACGGAGCTGCGACAACCCATTTGGGGTAATACGGAATGTCATGTCTCTGGTAGGCCTCTGCCCAGGACCAGTCGAAAACAAATTCGCCAAAGGAGTTCTCTTTGACATAGAGAGGGAGCGCTGCGACCACCTTTCCGACAGCATCTTCGACTAACCAGGGAGATGCATGCCAACCCACACGTTTTCCCAGACAACGCTGCGTTTCAAGCGCTGACAAAAATTCGTGAGAAAGGTGGGGAGCATCGGTTCCCGCAAGCTGATTCCAGGTCTCTCGGGGTAACGAGGCAATTCCTCCGGCGATCAGCTTGACCGAGTAAGCTTCGGGGGGCATGGCAAATAGACCCTGACTACACTTGAAATGATCGAAAAAGGGCAACCCGCCAACTGAATTTTGGCCGATGGAGCGACGGCGCCCCCCCGGATGTGGGATAATCAGAGAATCTCCCGCCCTAAATCAGGCTAGCCTCCTCTCGGAAGGTGGCCGCGCGCGGGTCTCCCCCTGACTCGAACCCATGGATTGATCACGCATGGCTCAGTACGTTTATACCATGAACCGGGTGGGCAAGGTCGTGCCCCCGAAACGCGAAATCTTGCGCGATATCTCGCTGTCCTTCTTTCCTGGCGCAAAGATTGGCGTCCTGGGTCTGAATGGCTCAGGTAAGTCCACCCTACTCAGGATCATGGCGGGTGTCGATACCGAATTTAACGGCGAAGCCCGAGCTCAGGCCGGCATCAATATCGGCTATCTTCCCCAGGAACCTCACCTCGATCCGGCCAAAACGGTTCGCGGCAATGTCGAGGAAGCACTTTCCCACATCAAGGACGCGCTGACGCGGCTCGATGCGGTCTATGCTGCTTATGCAGAACCTGACGCCGACTTTGATGCCCTGGCAGCTGAACAGGCTAAGCTCGAGAGCATCCTTCAGGCCAGTGACGGACACAACCTCGATAGAACCCTCGAAATTGCGGCAGAAGCCTTGCGGCTTCCTGACTGGGATGCGGATGTCACCAAGCTTTCCGGTGGTGAACGTCGACGGGTTGCACTTTGCAGGCTTCTTCTTTCAAGCCCCGACATGCTGCTGTTGGATGAGCCGACCAACCATCTGGATGCAGAGTCCGTCGCATGGCTGGAACGCTTCCTCCATGATTTCCCCGGCACCGTAATTGCGGTCACGCATGATCGATACTTCCTCGACAATGTGGCTGGCTGGATTCTAGAACTGGATCGAGGCCATGGCATTCCATGGGAAGGAAACTATTCCACTTGGCTTGAGCAGAAGGAAAAGCGACTCGAAATCGAAGAGAAGCAGGAAAGCGCTCGCATGAAAGCCATGAAGGCCGAACTCGAATGGGTCAGAACGAATCCCAAAGGACGTCATGCCAAAAGCAAGGCCCGACTTCAACGCTTTGAGGAGCTGTCGAGTCAGGAATCCCAGCAGCGCAATGAGACCAAGGAAATTTACATCCCACCAGGTCCACGCCTTGGAGATGTCGTGGTCGAAGCGACGGGGGTCCGCAAGGGATTTGGCGATCGCCTTCTCGTAGAAGATCTCAGTTTCCGGCTGCCGCCGGGAGGCATCGTCGGGATCATCGGCCCCAACGGCGCCGGTAAAACGACCCTTTTCAGAATGATCGCTGGCATTGAGAGTCCGGATGCCGGGAGCTTCCGTGTTGGAGAAACCGTCCAGATCGCCCATGTCGATCAGACCCGCGACCATCTGGATGACAACAAGACCGTCTGGGAGGAAATCTCGGATGGTCTCGACATGATTACTGTCGGTACCTACCAGACCCCGTCACGCGCCTATTGCGGTCGATTCAACTTTAAAGGATCCGATCAGCAAAAGCGGATTGGCGACCTGTCTGGGGGTGAACGGAACCGCGTTCACCTGGCCAAACTGCTCAGAAGCGGCGGCAACGTCCTTCTGCTCGACGAACCCACCAACGATCTAGACGTCGAAACCCTTCGCGCCCTTGAAGAAGCCCTTTTGGACTTCCCGGGATGCGCGGTGGTGATCTCGCATGATCGCTGGTTCCTGGACCGTATTGCCACGCATATGCTGGCTTTTGAAGGCGACAGTAAGGTGGTCTGGTTCGAAGGCAATTACGCCGACTACGAAGCTGACCGTAAAAGACGCCTCGGGGATGAGGCAGATAATCCCCACCGTATTCGCTACAAGCCGCTGGCGAGCTGAAGAAATCCAGCCCCAAGCAGCACATTGATCCGGGTCCTTCTCGAGGGCCCGGAGCCCCCCCTCCCCAGAGACCCTTCATGACTGACTCCCCCCGCACTTTCGACGACCTCGGCCTGTCTCCTTCCATTCTTGAGACGATCCGTGAAATCGGCTACGAAACCCCCTCGCCCATTCAAGCCGCGAGTATTCCCCACCTCCTCGAAGGCCGTGACATTCTTGGGCAAGCCCAGACCGGAACCGGAAAGACGGCAGCTTTCGCGCTGCCCATCCTGAGCCGTATCGACCTTTCAAGGCGCGTACCGCAAGCTTTGGTCCTTGCGCCCACCCGAGAGCTCGCCATTCAGGTTGCCGAGGCATTCCAGACGTATGCGCGACATCTTGAGGGCTTCCATATCCTCCCGGTTTACGGCGGTCAAGGCATGGGCCAGCAGCTCAGACAGCTCGCCCGTGGCGTTCATGTCATTGTCGGAACACCCGGCCGCGTCATGGACCATCTGCGTCGTGAAACCCTGAACCTCGATTCACTCCAGACGCTGGTTCTGGACGAAGCCGATGAAATGCTCCGCATGGGCTTCATTGAGGACGTTGAATGGATTCTCGAGCACACCCCGGATACCCGGCAGACCGCGCTTTTTTCCGCGACCATGCCGCCAGTGATCAAGAAGATCGCGAACAGCCACCTCGATAATCCTGCCGAGATAAGGATCCAAAGCAAGACCTCGACAGTGGAGTCCATCAATCAGCAATACTGGCTGGTTTCAGGCCTTCAGAAACTGGACGCGCTGACCCGTATTCTCGATGCTGACGATATCGATGCCATGATCATCTTCGTCAGAACCAAAACGGAAACCGTCGAACTGGCTGAAAAACTTGAAGCCCGGGGCTACGAAGCGGCAGCGCTGAACGGCGACATGACTCAGATCTTGCGTGAGAAAGTTGTCGACCGCCTGAAGCGCGGCGCCCTGGATATCGTCATTGCCACAGACGTTGCGGCTCGGGGTCTCGATGTCGAACGCATCACCCATGTGGTGAACTACGATATTCCCTACGACACCGAAACCTACGTTCACCGTATCGGCCGAACCGGTCGTGCAGGCCGCAAGGGCACCGCCATTCTCTTTGTCGCCCCTCGCGAAAGACGGATGCTGCGCGCTATTGAACAGGCGACCCGTCAGCCGATCGAGCAAATGCGCCTCCCCACCCTTCGGGACATCGCCGATCGCCGAATTGAACAATTCAAGGCACAGCTGGTTGAGGTCATTGACTCACAGGATCTCTCGTTCTATCGGGATCTCATCGATACATGGACTCAGGAAGAGGTTGGAGAACCCGCGGATATCGCGGCGGCCATTGCCCACATGCTGCACCGCGATCGCCCATTAGAAGCAGCTGAAGAGCCCGAGTTTGTGCACCGTGAACCCCCGCGCACCGAAGGCCGGAGGGATCGCCCGCCGCGCGATGATCGCCGTCCACGATTCGACCGTGATGATCAAGGCCGACCGCCGCGCCGTGAGCCGCGTCACGACAATGGACCTGGCGCAGGATCAGCGGACATGCGCGTCTTCACCATTGACGTGGGTCGTTCGCATGGAGTCATGCCGAAGGACATTGTTGGCGCCATCGCCAACGAGGGCGGCATTGCTGCTCGCCAAATTGGTGCGATCAAACTCTTTGACTCCTACAGCACCGTTGAGCTTCCAAACGGTCTTCCCCGTGATGTATTTCAGTCGCTGGCGAAGACCTGGATCCGCGGTCAGAAAATCAACCTACAACCCGCCGAGGGCGGAGCTCGCAGGGAACCGCAGGTGCCCAAAAAGCATTACGGGGCACCGAAGACCGACAAGCCACCGCAGAGCCGAAAGAAAAAGGTGGAAGGCCTGACCTTACCCCCCTCAAAGTACCGTAAGCGCACGGAGCCCGGTCAGGAATAATCCGTTGGCATGGATACTCTGAAGCTCCTTCTTTCCGAAATCCAAAAGCTCAACGCGACCCTCGAGCGTTGGGCGCCCAGCGAGAGACCGGTTCCTGACTTTCGTCGGGAGACCGCATTCCGCTGGATCGGGGGAGACCAACCGGGTCAGGGCTACCTGATGCCTTTGCCACAAAAGGCGGGATGCCGGCTGGCCGATCTCAAGGGCATCGACCGACAAAAGAAAGAGCTCGAACTTAATACCCGCCAGTTCATCGAAGGACACCCCGCCAACAATGCCCTCCTCTGGGGGTCCAGAGGTACCGGAAAGTCGACTCTGGTCAAGGCGTTACTTGCCGAGTATCGGGAGAAAGGGCTTCGCATGATTGAGGTCGGACGAGCCCATCTGATCGACCTCCCTGAAATTCAGTCACTGATCAGAAAGCGTCCGGAACATTTCATCGTCTTTTGTGATGATCTAGCGTTCGAGTCGGATGATGCAGGCTACAAAGTCCTTAAGGCGACTCTGGAAGGAACGCTGTCGGAACAGCCAGAGAACCTTCTGATTTACGCAACGTCGAACCGACGTCATCTCCTCCCGGAATTCCCGGAGGATAATCAGAGCGCCCGGTGGATCGATGGCGAATTGCATCAGGGTGAAGCGGTGGAGGAGAAGATTTCGCTTTCGGAACGCTTTGGCGTCTGGTTGTCCTTTCAGGCCTTCAATCAGGATCAATACCTTGAGATCGTGGAGCACTGGTTGGAGCATTATGGCTGTGCTGATGACAGCGATGCCGCCCGGACGGAAGCCTTGGCCTACGCCCTCCTTCGCGGGTCACGTAGTGGTCGCGTAGCCTTCCAATTTGCAAAAAGCTGGGCCGGCCGAAAGCGGCTCGGTACTGAGAACTAAACCTGAGCGGCCAAAAACAGCCGCATCAAAGAGCACGCAGCATGTCGCAGAAACGAAAAATACTGATTACCAGCGCCCTGCCCTATGCCAATGGTCCGATTCATCTCGGGCACTTGGTCGAATATATCCAGACCGACATCTGGGCACGTTTCCAGAAAATGCGAGGGCATGACTGTCACTACATCTGTGCTGATGATACGCATGGCACCCCCATCATGCTGCGGGCTGAAAAGGAAGGAATCACGCCTGAGACCCTGATCGCCCGGGTTCAAAAGGAACACGAACGCGATTTTGCAGGATTTCATGTCGCTTTTGATAACTACTATTCCACGCACTCGAATGAAACGCGGGAACTGGCGGAGACCATCTATCTCCGCCTGAAGGACCGGGGACTGATCGAATCACGCAGTATCGAACAGTTCTTTGACCCCGCCAAAGAAATGTTCTTGCCTGATCGTTTTATTAAGGGCGAATGCCCCAAGTGCCATGCCAAGGACCAGTACGGCGACTCCTGCGAGGTGTGTGGAGCGACCTATTCCCCTACCGATCTGATTAATCCCTTCTCGGCCGTATCCGGGGCAACCCCCGTCCGAAAGGAGTCGGTCCATTACTTTTTCAAGTTGGGACAGTGCGAGGAATTTCTCAAGACATGGACCCGCGCTGGACATCTGCAGGACGAAGCCGCCAACAAAATGGCCGAATGGTTTGATGCAGGCCTTGCTGATTGGGACATTTCCAGGGATTCCCCCTATTTTGGTTTTGAGATCCCGGATGCCCCCGGTAAGTTTTTTTATGTCTGGCTGGATGCGCCCGTGGGTTACATGGGCAGCTTCAAAAATCTCTGCGCCCGAACCGGAATGGATTTCGCGTCCTACTGGGAGAAAGCATCTGATGCCGAGCTCTATCATTTCATTGGCAAAGATATCCTCTATTTCCACGCCCTCTTCTGGCCGGCCATGCTGGAACATGCCGACTTCAGAACACCGACCAAGATCTTTGCTCATGGCTTCCTGACCGTGAATGGCGAGAAGATGTCTAAGTCCCGTGGGACATTCATCACAGCCGAGACCTACCTGACCCAGGGCCTCAACCCAGAATGGCTCCGCTATTACTATGGCTGCAAGCTCAATGGCAGCATGGAAGATATCGATCTCAACCTCGAGGACTTTGCGCTTAGAGTCAATTCAGACCTGGTCGGCAAGTACGTCAACATTGCCAGTCGAACGGCAGGTTTTGTCACCAAGCAGTTGAATGGGCAACTCGACGCCAGCTATTGGGAGACCGAAGAGGGCCAGGCCATTCTCAAAGAGCTCGCTCAGAATGCTGAGCCCATCGCCCAAGCTTACGAAAATCGTGACTATGCGCGAGCCACCCGCGAAATTATGCGGATAGCCGACACCATCAACGAATACGTTAATGGAAAGGAACCCTGGAAGGTCGCAAAAGCTGAGGGTATGCAGGCCGAGTTACTGCGCATTTGCACCCGAAGCCTTCAGGGCTTTCATGCCCTGTCGATCCTTTTATCTCCCCTTCTTCCTCAGCTGACCCAGAGGGTTGCTCGTGAATTTTTTGGCATGGATCGCGACTTCCGTTGGGAGGATTTAGGAACCCCGCCCGCAGCGATTCAGCCTTACCAGCATCTGATGACGCGAGTCGATGCAACGCAAATTACCCAGCTGGTTGAAAGCAGCCGACAGACACTGGGTGCAGCATCCGAAGCGCCCACGCCCGCCAAGTCAGAGTCCATTTCGTTGGAGCCTGTTGCGGATACAATCAACATCGACGACTTTGCAAAGATCGATCTTCGCATTGCCCGGATCGTTGAAGCCGAGCATGTGGAAGGGGCGGCAAAACTCCTGAAGCTGACGCTCGATATTGGTTCCGAAACCCGAACGGTCTTTGCTGGAATCAAGTCGGCGTATGACCCTGCCGATCTCAAGGGACGAATGACGGTGATGGTCGCGAATCTTGCACCGCGCCAAATGAAGTTCGGCCTTTCCGAAGGCATGGTGCTCGCCGCCAGCGACAGCCGCGGGGGGCCTTTTATTCTGTCACCGGATACCGGTGCTGAACCGGGCATGCGAGTGAAGTGAGTCCCCTTCCCGCCCGGCCTATCGAGGACGGGCGGCACCTTCAGCCCAACGAATGAGGAATTCCTCGAACACGAGCTGCCGATTCGCAGGTCCGCGCAATGCGTCCTGGCACTTGAGAATCCGGTCGTAGGTCTCCATCAAAAATGGCACCGGAATTCTTGCCGCAAGTTGTCTGAGTCGCTCATCAAGATCAAGGTTTCGGATCGGCGCCCTTCCCTCCGTCAAACCGAGGCGCGCTCCATCAGCCAGCCATGAGGCCATCCAGATCAAGTCCATGTCTCCTAGCTTGGTCGCCCAGATCTCTGCAATATCCAAAGGGTCTCGAGCACCAAAGAACACGGCCATGAGCTCATCAAACCGCTCAAGGCGCTTTTTAACAGCCTCCGAACCGTCAAGAGAGACCGCACGGAGGGGAGATCCCGCCGCCGTGCTGAGCAAGGCGGAGGCCTCATCCGCAAATCCCTGTTGTTTCAGCCAGCGAAGCGCCATATCGGTCCGAATCGGGCTGATACTCAGGTTACGGCAACGACTTCGGATGGTGGCTGGAAGCTGCTGAGGTCGATCGGTTACAAGAACGATGACGGTCCCATTAGGGGGCTCTTCAAGAGACTTGAGGAGCGCGTTGGCCGCATTCCCATTCAGGGCATCTGCTTGATCGATAACGACCACCCTGTAGCCCGCGTACTGGGGCGTCAATGCAATCTCCAAAGTCATCTGGCGCACGGCATCAACCTTAATGGCCTTGCCTGCTTCCTCGGGTGCCAGCATCAGAAAATCCGGGTGAGTTCCCGCATCGAAAAGTCGGCACGAAGTGCAGTGCCCACAAGCCTTCCCGAACTCAGGGGTCTGGCAAAGAAGCCGACGCGCATAGTCCGTAGCAAGCCGTGTTTTCCCCGTCCCGGCAACCCCACGAATCAAGAGCGCATGCGCAACTCGATCCTGATCGATAGCCTCCATGAGCGTTTGCCATGACGAATCGAGCCAAGGCAGGGGGACGTTTTGAGCTGCGTCCTGCGTCATCATCAAAACAATCGCTCCAGTTCTCTTGCGATCGCGGCCTGAACCAGAGGAAGATCGACAGAGGCATCAATCTGGCGAACGCGATCGGGCTCTTCCTTCATGCGCTCAAGATAAGCAGCCCTGACTCGCTCAAAGAAAGGGTCAGCCTCAGATTCAAATCGATCCTGCGGCCCCCTTGCCCTCGCACGCGCCATCCCAACAGAGACCGGCGTATCCAGCAACAAGGTGAGGTCAGGACGGAGCGACTCTTGAACCCATTGCTCCAGAAAGCCGATAGATGCCCAATCAATGCCTCTCCCACCCCCCTGATAGGCGTAGCTGGCATCAGTAAAGCGGTCCGACAGGACCCATTGCCCCTTTGCGAGGGCGGGACGAATGATTTCCTGAATATGCTGTGCGCGCGCCGCAAACACGAGGAGCAATTCTGCCTTGGCGTCCACGTGTTCAGAGTGCAAGAGGATCTCCCTGACCTTTTCCCCAAGCCCGGTTCCACCGGGCTCTCGGGTCCTGAGAAGAGAGACGCCTTTGGATTTGAGATAGTCCTCAATAAAGGCGAGATTGGTCGTCTTTCCGACTCCCTCACCCCCTTCAAGGGTAATAAATCTGGCTTTCATTTCCTGCTACGCCTTTGATACTGATCTACCGCTTTTTCATGTGCCTCAAGCGTATCACTGAAGACATGACTGCCGTCGCCCCTTGCAACAAAGTAAAGACTGGTCCCTGCCAACGGATGCATGGCTGCATGGATGGCATCCCGTCCTGGCAAGGCAATCGGGGTCGGTGGAAGCCCCGCCCGGGTATAGGTATTAAATGGCGTATCCCTTCGAAGATCCTCCTTACGAAGATCGCCGTCGAAAGACTCCCCAAGGCCATAGATGACCGTAGGATCCGTCTGGAGTCGCATATGCTGGTTGAGGCGTCGCACAAAGATTCCAGCGATGGCAGCTCGCTCCGTGGCCTGCCCGGTTTCTTTTTCGACGATTGAGGCCATGATCAGTCCCTCATAGGCCGTCTGATATGGCACTGAGGGATCCCTCCCCTGCCACTCCAAATTGAGAACTGACTGCATTTTTCTGCGTGCCTTCCTCAAGATGTCGAGATCGGACGTCTCAGCCGAAGTGAAATAAGTATCTGGAAAAAATGCGCCCTCTGCGGGAAGTCCATTCTCGCCCAATAGCGCCATGATCTCCTCCGGCGTCTTCGCCGAAAGCTCACGCCGAATCACGGGGTTCTGGCTTAAAACCTTAAGGAATTCCCTGAACGTCATACCTTCAATGATGGTGACTGGAACTTGGCGGGATTTTCCGCTGATCACGAGGTCGAGAAGAACGCGAGGCGTCAGACCCGGCGTTAACACATAGTCCCCATATTTCAGGTTTCTTGCATTCCCGGAACTGTAGGTCAGCATCATCAGCCACAGAGGCTCTTTAAGAATCCCCTCGGACTTAAGACGTTGCCCCAAGGCTCGAATCCCCTCACCTTTTCGAAGATGCAGGGTAAAGGGGGCAGCCAAGTTCAAAGGAACATCGAGACTGAGACGGTAGTCCGCATAAATCCAGAGCGACAGAACCGCAATTAGAACAGTCGAAGAAAGCCAGGATTTCAAAGCCATTCCCGGCGAGTTCTGGTCAATTCCTGGAGATACCGTTCGTGCATCTCCCTCGCAAATGCCTGACTGTCGAATGAGCGCCCATCGAGTGAGGCGACAGGACAAATTCCCCTCACACTGTTAGTGAGCACCAGGGCATCTGCGCTCTTCAGGAATTCGGGCCGTACCCGCTCTTCACGAACGCTATAACCTGAAGCAGATGCCATTTGGATGAGAAGATCCCGCATGACACCTCGAACTCCCGCCCGATCCAGCAAAGGGGTCACCACAGCGTTCCCCTGAAGCAGGAACACATTGGTGGAGACACCTTCGACAACAAAGCCCTCAGTATCCAGCAATAAAGATTCATCGATCTCCGGGTCACTCCACTCCAGACGGGCGAGAACTTGCTCCAGACGATTCAGATGCTTCGCCCCGGCCAGTAATGGGTTCATTCCTAGCCGCATATCAGCCCATCGAATCCTCAATGCGGCAGGAAGCTCAGGGCTCATTGGCACTGAGGGACGCAAAATCAGGGCACGTGTGGGTGAGAGGTTCTCTGGCGGGAGATAGCCTCTTCCGCCAGAGCCACGGGTCCAGTGGATCTTAAGAATCCCGCTGGCGCAACCGGAGGCCATCTGGGCGATTTCAGCCGTCAGCGTTTCGCGATTGGGCGCAGGAAGCTTGAGGATCGCAGCGTCCCGAGACAAACGCTCCAGATGTTCATTTGCAAAGAGCGGGATGCCGTCTTGAATCAGGAGCGTCGTAAAGACACCATCACCGAACTGAAATCCGCGGTCGCAGATCTCTATCGCAGTCTCGGGGCGACCATTAACGAGCGTCAGATTGCCTGTCACCATTGCCGCCCCGGAGAGAGAAGAATTACGGCCTCGAAAGAGGCCGTATCGGCATTAACCGAACCGCTTGAAAATCAGGGTCCCGTTTGTGCCGCCAAATCCGAATGAGTTGGACATGACATATTCCATAGCCATCTGGCGAGCATGATGGGGAATGAAGTCAAGATCGCACGCAGGATCTGGATTATCCAGATTGATGGTCGGCGGTGCGACCTGGTCGCGCAACGCCAATACCGAGAAAATCGCCTCAATACCGCCTGCGGCTCCGAGCATATGACCGGTCATGGACTTCGTCGAGCTGACGGCCACCTTGTAGGCATAATCCCCCAAGGTCGATTTGATGGCCTGCGTTTCCGCAATGTCACCGGCCGGCGTTGAAGTGCCATGTGCATTGATGTAGTGGATATCTGTAGCATTCAGCCCGGCATCCCGCAACGCATATCGCATGCAACGCGCAGCCCCCTCGCCCCCAGCCGGGGGCTGGGTCATGTGATAGGCGTCGGCACTCATGCCAAATCCCACCAATTCGGCGTAAATGGTCGCGCCACGGCGCTTGGCATGTTCGAGTTCTTCAAGCACCATCACACCTGCGCCATCACTCAGAACGAAGCCATCACGATCGACATCCCAAGGACGGCTCGCGAGCAGCGGTTCATCATTTCTTCGGGAGAGGGCTTTCGCGGAAGCGAACCCGCCCAGGGAAGTTGGAGAGGTAGCCATTTCGGAACCCCCAGCCACCATGACGTCAGCATCGCCATACATGATGATGCGCGCGGCTTCACCGATGTTGTGAGTGCCCGTCGTACAGGCAGTCACAATCGCAAAATTGGGTCCTTGCAGACCGTATTTGATCGAAAGATTCCCAGAGATCATGTTGATGATGTTACTGGGAACGAAAAACGGGGAAATCCGACGAGGGCCACCCTTCAGGAAGGCGTTGTGCCCGCTCTCGATACCGGTGATTCCACCGATTCCCGCACCAATGGCAACGCCGATCCTTTCAGCATTGGCTTCGGTAACCTCGATACCAGAATGTTCGAAAGCCTGACATCCTGCGGCAATGCCATAGTGGATGAAGACATCCATCTTCTTGGCTTCTTTGTCGCTAATGTAATCCGTGATTTCAAAGCCACGAACACTGCCACCAATACGCGTAGAAAACTCCGAGACATCGAACACATCAAGGTGCCCGATCCCACTCTTTCCATTGACTACGCTATCCCAGGAGGCCTGGGCACTCAGCCCGACCGGCGACACTGCGCCGAGTCCGGTTACTACAACACGTCTCTTAGTCACTATCCGATCTCAAACAAAAATCCCGGGCCCAAATACCAAACAACCCCGCCAGACATACAGCCTGTCGGGGTTCCACGGGACAAATCGATTAGACGTGAGTGTTGATGTAGTCGATCGCCTGCTGAACGGTGGTGATCTTCTCGGCGTCTTCGTCCGGAATTTCACACTCGAACTCTTCTTCAAGGGCCATGACCAGTTCGACCGTATCCAGGGAGTCGGCACCCAGGTCATCTACGAAGGAAGCCTCATTGGTCACTTCATCCTTGACGCCCAGCTGCTCGGCAACGATCTTCTTTACACGCTCTGCAACATCACTCATTTTTTATCCTCAGTCGTTAAGTCTCTGTTTAAGAGAGACTGCCATTTTAATTTGAAACCCGTCATTGACAAGGGTTTTTATCCCAACCGACGCCGGATGGCATCTCATTCCAACCCATACCGACAATGTCACCCCCATACGGCGGGCGCATTATGCCATATACATGCCACCATTCACGTGTAGCGTCTCACCCGTCACGTAGCCAGCATCCTTTGAACAAAGGAAACTGACCGCGCCGGCAATTTCTTCAGACTCACCGAGACGTGCCAGAGGAATGTTGGACAACAGTCCCTGCTTGAGCTCCTCTGAGAGTGAGCGCGTCATATCGGTGTCGATAAACCCCGGCGCCACGCAGTTTACGGTAATACCGCGAGAACCCACTTCCTTGGCCAGTGATTTGGTAAAACCAATAATGCCTGCCTTGGCCGCTGCATAATTCGCCTGACCGGCATTTCCCGTAACGCCCACCACCGAGGTGATGTTCACAATACGACCCTGCCTGGCCTTCATCATGCCCCGCATACATGCTTTACTCAGCTTGAAAACAGAGGTCAGATTCGTGGTCATAATGTCATTCCACTCGTCATCTTTCATTCGCATCAGAAGGTTATCCCGAGTGATGCCTGCATTATTGACGAGAACCTGGGGCGTTCCAAACTCTTCACTCACCGCATCAATGAAGGCTTCGATGGCTCCGGGTTCAGCCACGTTCAAAACCCGACCAACACCGTCCAGACCGGCTTCTTCCAGATAAACGCTGATGGCGGAAGCCCCGGCATCCGAGGTTGCGGTCCCTATGACCTTAAAGCCATCACGGGAGAGACGCTCGGCGATAGCGCGACCAATGCCACGGCTTGCACCGGTTACGATTGCTACGGGTGAACTCATGCCGCCAACTCCTTCGCCTTGTCCAATGTTTGTGAATCTGAGAATCCCTGAGTTCGGGCATCAGGAACAATTCGTTTGTTGAGTCCTGCAAGAACCGATCCAGGACCACATTCGATGTAACGGTCAACCCCTTGGCCGGCCATGACCCGAATCGTCTCGGTCCACCGCACGGAACCGAAGAGCTGATGTTCCAGCGCCGTTCGGATCGCCTCAGCATCCGCGTGTTCTTCAACATCGACGTTATGCAGGACCCGAATGCTTGGGGCCGCAAAATCGGTGGCATCCAGCAACTTTCGAAATTCCGTCGCCGCCTGCTTCATCAGCGGACAATGCGAGGGAACACTGACCGGAAGGGTTACAACGCGCTTCGCACCCGCGGCCTTGGCGAGTTCTCCGGCCTTGGCAACTGCTGTCGCGTGGCCAGCAATCACAACCTGCCCTGGCGCGTTAAAGTTTGCAGGGATGACCAATGCATCCGCCGTGGTTGCTTCCGCACAGGCCGCAATCAGCTTTTCGTCGTCTAGACCTATGATAGCGGCCATTGCGCCCACACCTTCAGGAACGGCTTCTTGCATCAAACGCGCACGCTCTGCAACCAGGCGTATGCCGGCTTTAAAATCAAGGCTTCCTGCACAAACCAATGCGGTGTACTCACCCAAGCTGTGACCGGCCATGAAACCGGGAATCACGTCGGAGGAATCTTTCCAGAAACGCCACGCAGCAACTCCAGCGGCCAGCATCGCAGGCTGCGTCTGGCGGGTCGCATTCAGGGTTTCCGATGGCCCTTCACTCACCAACTGCCACAGATCGTAGCCAAGAACCTCAGAGGCCTCAGAAAACGTGGCTTTGACAATCGAATTCAGTGAAGCCAGCTCAGCCAGCATTCCGACGGTTTGGGATCCTTGCCCCGGAAAAACAAACGCAAGCCCCTGATCAACCCGACTCATGAACGCCGACTCCTCGAACTAGTAGCGAAGTAACGCGGAGCCCCAGGCGAAACCACCGCCAAAAGCCTCCATCAAAACGGTTTGGCCCCGCTGGATACGACCATCGCGAATCGCTTCGTTCAGGGCCAGCGGGATCGAGGCCGAGGAGGTATTCCCCTGACGCTCGACAGTCACGACCACGCGATCCATGGGCATCTTCAGCTTTTTCGCTGTGGCCGTAATGATGCGGATATTGGCCTGATGCGGGACCAGCCAGTCGATGTCGGCCTTGAGCAGTCCGTTGTCTTCCAATGTCTCGTCTACAATTTTGCCAAGCGTGTTCACGGCAACCTTGAATACCTCATTCCCTTGCATTTTCAAATACCGGGAAGCGGTCTCATCTTCCGAGAAACAGGCATTGGGATTCGGGACGTACAATAGGTCCTGATATTGGCCATCCGAATGAATGTGAGTACTGAGAAGGCCCGGCGTATCCGTTGCGCCCATGACGACCGCCCCTGCGCCATCGCCGAAGAGAACACAGGTCGTCCGGTCACTCCAGTCCACTAGCCGGGAGTTCAGCTCACTCCCCACCACCAGAACGTGCCGAGCGTTGCCGGCTCGAATAAACTGATCCGCAACACTCAAGGCGTAGATAAAGCCGGAACAGGCCGCCTGAACATCAAACGCCGCTCCGCGACGAAGGCCCAGGCGGTGTTGGAGCAGACAGGCTGTGCTGGGGAATACCCGGTCAGGAGTCCCTGTCCCGACAATAATCAGATCAATCTGGTCCGGCTCAATGCCGGCAGCCTCTATGGCCTGACGAGCAGCAGCCTCGGCCATGCTGGATGCCGTTTCATGACGCGCGGCAATGCGGCGTTCACGAATACCAGTCCGTTCAATGATCCATTCATTGGTCGTTTCAACGGTCCGAGAAATTTCTTCATTGGTCAGAATCGTTTCCGGAAGGTAGCCTCCGGTCCCAAGCAGCCCTGAATAGATCGTCATGCCGTTCGCCCCTCGGCGATCGAGGAGCTTACCCTCTGACCAATACGATCGGGAACGCCTTGTTCGACTTCAAGCATGGCTACTCGAATGGCGTTGGCCAGAGAAACCTGATCCGCGTTGCCATGACTTTTGACCACGATGCCACGTAATCCGACCAAACTGGCTCCGTTGTAGCGTCTGGGATCAAATCGCTTCTTGAATGCATTGAGAACAGGCAAAGCAAGGATGGCGACCATCTTGGTGAGGATATTGCGGCGGAATTCATCCCGAAGAGAACCGCCGAGCAACTTTGCAAAGCCTTCAATGGCCTTCAGTGCCACGTTGCCCGTGAAGCCATCGGTGACAACCACATCGACTTCACCGGAAAAAATATCATTCCCTTCGACAAACCCGACAAAGTTGATATGTGATTCAGCAAGAAGCTTAGCGGCCTGCTTGACTTGCTCATTACCCTTGATTTCCTCCTCACCGATATTGAGAAGTCCAACCCGGGGGTGTTCCTGATTCTCAACCGCTTTCACCAACTCATAGCCCATGATGGCAAATTGCAGGAGATGTTCAGCCGAACAATCGACGTTGGCACCGAGGTCCAGAACGTGGGTATGGCCGGTTTTTGAGGGCAACATGGCAATAATCGCCGGACGGTCTACACCCGGGATGGTCTTGAGGACAAACTTGGCAATGGCCATGAGAGCGCCGGTATTCCCTGCACTAACGCAGGCATCGGCTTGGCCATCCTTGACGAGATTGATGGAGACCCGCATCGACGAGTCTTTTTTGCCCCGAAGCGCCTTGGATGGCGACTCATGCATTTCGACAACTTCAGACGCATGCACAATCTGAATCCTGTCGCCATGGGCCTTTTCACGGCCGGCAAGAGCCTGCCTCAAGGCAGCCTCGTCCCCAACCAGAATCAGGTTGAGGTTGGGATATTTGGCTGCGCTATCAAGGGCCGCTGGAACCGTGACACGAGGGCCATGGTCTCCACCCATCGCATCCACGGCTATCGTCAGCTTACGCGACATCATCGAACGGTGGGCCCTTCAGTCCTGTCTGTGATTACCAGTCGGCAACAGCTAGCGCACTGCCCACTTATTCGTCAGAAGTCTCTTCTACTTTGGTCGAGATGACTTTGCGGCCACGATAGTAACCATCGGCACTCACGTGGTGACGACGATGGGTTTCACCGGTGGTCGGTTCAATAGAAAGGGTTGCACCCGTCAGCGCATCATGCGAACGGCGCATGTCGCGCTTGGAGCGGGTCTTGCGATTTTGCTGTACGGCCATGGTTTACTCCTCGGAAGTTGATTTGAGCTTGAGATCTGCCAGCGATGCAAAAGGGTTTCTTCTTGCCTCTGAAGGGGCTGCTGGCGACTCCCCGGGCAGATGACAGTCGTCGTGCTGCGGAATGACCGGAAGGGCCAACAACAACTCATCCTGGACGATATCGGAGAGCAGGACTTCAACATCCGGCTCAACGATCAGGGCTTCGGTGTCCTCCGGGAGCAATAAAGCCGCGTCAACTGACTCTACGATGCCTAGTCGAACCTTGGAATCGATATTGCATTCCATAGGTCCAAGACAACACTGGCATTCGAGAACCAACTGCGCGGCAACACGCCCTTCAATAAAGGGCAGTCGTCCTTGCTTTCCGAATTGGAGATCAAGATCGACATAGGCATCAAGGTTCTTCACCATGGGCGCGATTCGATCCAGACCACCGATAGCCAATCGGCCGACCAGATGACCACGCTTTTCAGCGAAGGCCACAGGATCGACGGCGTCTGGCAAATGCTCAGGCATAATCGGCGAATGATACCGGTCCTAGTGCCTCAATGTCAAAGACATCAGTCCACCATGAAGATAAATAAATACCCTCCGATCATTCTGGCTTCCACCTCAAAATACCGAAGTGAACTCCTAAATAAACTCAGGATGCCCTTTGAAACAGCGAATCCAGCCGTTGATGAAACCCCTCTTACCGGGGAATCCCCGGTAGCAATTGCCTCGCGATTGGCCCTCGCAAAATCTCGAGCGATCACCGCCCCCTTCCCGAACACCCTCGTGATCGGTTCGGATCAAGTTGCAAGCATCGACAATCGCGTCATCGGAAAACCGGGCAATATGGATCGGGCCATTGAGCAGCTCACTTTAAGCTCCGGCCGGTGTGTCGAATTCCATACCGCCGTCAGTGTCACCGATATTGACGGTGGCAAAAGCCTTTCCCAACTAGAAACCACCAGAGTTTATTTCAGGGCTTTAAGCCACGCGCAAATCGTCCGCTACCTCGAAGCCGATCGCCCCTTCGACTGTGCGGGCAGTTTTAAGGCCGAAGGCATGGGAATTACCCTCTTTCAAAAAATTGAGAGCCGCGACCCGAGTGCGCTCGTGGGCCTACCCCTGATCGCTTTGGTCGAAATGCTGACGACGTTCGGCGTTGAACTCCCCTAACGGGGATCACCGCCTGTAAAAATCGAGTACTTTGGAGACGTAGCCTTTGGTTTCTTCGAAAGGCGGGATTTGATTGCCGTATTTCTGAACGTTGCCTTCTCCGGCGTTATACGCAGCAACAGCAAGTCGGACATCCGAACCAAACATACCCATGAGATCCTTGAGATATCGCGCCCCAGCATGAATATTTTCTTCTGGATTCCAGGGATCTCTGACGCCATAACGTGCTGCGGTATCCGGCATCAGCTGCATAAGACCCATGGCTCCCTTGCTCGATTGGGCTAATGGGTTATAGGCAGATTCGGCCCGAATGACAGCGTGAAGGAGCCAGGGGTCAAGCCCATGCACGTAGGCTGCCCGATCGATGATTGCAGAAAAAGCATCTGCCTTGGCGCCGAACGGCCGGGCATTCAACGGGGCACCTGATGGCCTAAAGGAATAGATGCGGGGACCGTTGCCCAACACAATCTCTCCTGAACTTAAGCGGTGAACCATGGATGGAGGTTGCACCGCTGGGGGAATAGGCTGGGGACCGACGGCATGTTGCAAGGGCCCTGCCGGGGCCTTGCGATCATGTGACTTGATCACCAAGGCGTAACCATGACCCTGCGGCTTATCCGTAAACACGACCTGCCCATCGGGCCCTACCCGCCTGTAAACATCCGCTTCACACAGACGACTGGATAAGGCCAGACTCAGAGACAGCAGAATGACGGGAAGATGGAGGGATGCGCGGATCATGGGGTTCAGCTAAATGTGCGTATCAATCCGCGCTGACGTGAATCCGCGATGCCGCATCACGTGCCAGATGTCGGGCCGTCTCAGTATCCGAAGCCTTTGCCAGAGCAACGCCCATTCGTCGACGGGAGAACGATTCCGGCTTGCCGAAAAGTCGGACTTCTACGTCAGGGTCGGCCAACACCTGCTCCAGCCCCGAAAAACTCACGGCGGGCGCATCAACGCCCCCGTAAATCACCGCCGATGCTCCTGGGGACGCCAAGTCGGTGGCGACGGGAAGCCCTAGGATCGCCCTTGCATGAAGCTCAAATTCACTTTGCCGCTGCGTGATCATCGTGACCATCCCGGTATCGTGTGGCCGGGGACTGACCTCACTGAACCAGACCTGATCGCCTTTCACGAAAAGCTCCACACCGAAAACGCCAGCCCCACCCAAATTTTCAACCACGGCATGGGCGATCCGCCGGGCTTCAGCCCAAGCCACTTCTGTCATCGGCTGAGGTTGCCAACTTTCAACATAGTCTCCCTGCCGCTGCAGGTGACCCACAGGTTCGCAATAGGCGATTTGCACCTGACCCTCGGCATCAATGCTTCTGACGGTGATCAGGGTAATTTCAAAATCAAAATCGATTCGCCCTTCCACAATGACCCGGGTGCCCTGAACCCGCCCCCCCTCCTGGGCGTAGGACCAAGCCGCTTCAACATCGGAGGGCCCTTTGAGCATGGATTGCCCCTTCCCTGAAGAGGACATAATAGGTTTAACAAAACAGGGAAAACCCACGGCCGAAGAAGCTGCGCGGAGATCGTCAAGCGTATCGACAAATCGATAATCCGAGGTCGGTAGCGCCAGCGTCTCGGCCGCCAGTCGACGAATACCTTCCCGGTTCATGGTCAACTGAACTGCTCTTGCATTGGGGATCACGACCGCGGATCCTGAAGCCTCGACCTCGGCCAGGACCGAGGTCGCAATGGCCTCGATCTCCGGCACGATGAAATGGGGTTTCTCCCTGGAAATCAGGTCAATCAACTGCTCACCATCCGTCATGTCGATGACATGGGCTCGATGCGCCACCTGCTGCGCCGGTGCATTCGCATAGCGATCCACCGCGATGACCTCAACGCCATATCGCTGAAGACTGATGACCACCTCCTTGCCCAGCTCACCGCTACCAAGAAGCATAACCCGGGTGGCACCGGGGGATTTCGGAGTACCTATCTTCATTCCAGTGGTTCCAACTGATTTAGAGCACATTCTAACTCGCTAGCCAGTTTAAAATGGGGCATCCGACTACGCCGCCCTAGAGGCGAATGGCGGGTAGCCCCCTTCTCCACCCATGCCGAGGAACAGTCCACCGATGAGTATTCAAGCCAGCTTGATCAAGGCCGCAATCAAGATGACCCCCACTTTTCTGATTACGATGGTGGCCAATGTGGTGCTACGTGGCATTGCCAAGCTCAATGCCTTTGATTTTGATCTTGAGAGCCGGAGACTCAGGATGTCAGTCCGACTTCTGGGGGAACCCGAGGACATCGTCCTGCATTTAGATAATTTTGGGGTCACCCAACGCGGTGATCAGTATTACTTCATTCTGAGATCGGCTCAGTCCAACAAGCCTTGGTTGAATAACCTCATGGCCCACGTGACGCACCAATGCTGGCCCATTCCCCGTATTCCGCAGCTGGCGCCTTACATGGGGTTGGTCAACGAACTACTCGAGCTTCCCTAAAAGCTTCAGTGGCTGACTGGAACCCTCAGACCTGGGGTTCCAATGTTTTAAGCGCCTCCTCCATCCGCTTGGCTGAAATGGGATAAGCCGTCTTTAGCTGCTGGGCAAAAAGAGAAACCCGGAACTCCTCCAGCTTCCATCGGAAGGGATGGCGTTCCGGAACTCTCCGACCGTGATATTTCTCAATCATCGTCCAAAAGGCTCTCTGGAAAGGCTCCAAATCGAGACGCTGGCGAGCATCTCGGCCGGGATCCTGACCTGCTTTCTGCAGGCGATGCTGAATCGCGGTCAGATATCTCGGAAACTCTCGAATCTGAGCCCAGGGGGTCTTGACCCAGAACCCTAGATAAATCATGCGCGACAACTGAAAACGCACATCCTCCTTGATCTTACCATCGGGGATTTTTTCGAGGTTGCGAAGGACTTCCGCATGAAGTTGCATGATTTTCTGAGCAACAGCACCCATCTCATCAGATCGCATCATCAGCTCCTTACGATGAGCTTCCATGCGTTCACTGAACGATGCGAAGTCTCTGATTTCGACCTGATCTTCAAGGTACGTCGCGGCCAGAAGGCGGGCCACAATGTCTTCTCTTAATGCCCGCTCTTTTCCAAGATCCTTATAGAGAAAAGGATGCGTGGTCAGTCTCCCGTATGCAAGCTCAGCCGCAGCATCCACCCGAAGATTTTTTCGAATGTATTTGAGGTCCTTCGCCAGAGAGAGCGCTAAAAGCCGAGCCAACCCCCCCTCGTGAACAAGTTGCGCCTCTTCACGGGCCTCAAGGATTCTGAGCCCCACACTTTGACCTTCATCCACCAGCGCAGGATAGCCAAACACCCGACTTCCCTCATGGTTCCCATCGAAAGTTACCGGAATATCACCAAAGGTCCATTCATGGCATCCCGTCATCAAGTAGGCCTCACTGGCGATCTGCTTGAAGCTTTGCCCGGCATCTTTGGAATGCTTCTGCTTGAGAGCCGAGAGATCCCGCCCCCGATCGATCACTCGCTGATCTTCACCGAGCACCAGGAAATTGGTTTTCAGATGATCAGGAACCAGTTCTTCGCGAAATGAGGCTGACGGTACAGAAATCCCTCCGGTTCGCTTCAAAGCAACAGACAGCTGCGTCAGAAGATCACCTTGAGCAAAGTCGAGCATGGGAAGAATTCGGTCGGCATAATCTGGGACCGGGACGAAATGAATGCGTAGCGTCTTAGGCAATGACTTCAGCAAGGCCATCACCTTATCCCTCAGCATGCCGGGGACCAGCCAACGAAACGGCGACTCTTCAAGCGTATTCAGGAGCTGCAGTGGAATCAATGCTGAGACCCCGTCATCCATGTGACCAGGCTCAAATCGATACTGCAACGGCAGGCGTAGCCCTCCCACCAGGCAGTGGTCAGGAAAATTGAGGTCATCGACCGATTCATCCACCTTGACGGTAATGTCGTCCTGAGTCAGTTTGAGAAAATCGGGCTTCAAGGCTTCAACCGATTTTCGCCAGACCTCAAAGGTCACCCCATTCACGACCTCGGGAGGAACCCTTTCTTCAAAGAACTTGAAGAGCCACATCTCATCGACCATCAAGTCGACTCGGCGCCCTTTTTGCTGCAGGTAGTCGGCCTCTTCAAGCAACTTGATGTTGTGCGCCATGAAGGGCGCCCTCGAGTCGTAATCCATCTGCACCAGAGCGTGCCGGATAAAAAGTTCACGCGCCTCTTCGGGATTGACCCGCTCGTAGGGTATTTTTCGTCCCGCCTGAATGGTGAGCCCAAACAGCTGAGTTCGCTCATGCACCGCAATCCTGGCTGATTTTCGCTCCCAATGGGGATCGTAATGCTGTTGCTTGACCAAATGCGCTCCGACCTTTTCGATCCACTCAGGCTCGATGGCGGCCACGGTCCGTGCGTACACCTTACTGGTTTCAACCTGTTCAGCCGAAATAATCCATTTAGGTTTGGCCTTGAAGAGAAAGGAACCAGGATGGATGTGAAGCCTGGCCCCTCTGGCTCCGACGTATTCGCTCTGCTCTTGCCGTAAACAGACATTTGAAAGCAGACCCGCAAGAAGCGCGCGATGGATTTCAGGAAATTCGGCAGGGACCATGTTGAGCTTAAACTCGAACTCACCCTTGATTACTTCCATGATTTGGCTGTGGGTCTCATGCCATTCGCGCATACGGACGAAGGACAGAAAGGAGTCCCGACAGTAACTGCGAATCTTGGCCCGCGTGAGATGGGCTTTTTGCGCTTCAAAGTCATCCCACAACTTCAGGAGCGAAATAAAATCCGAGCGCTCATCCTTGAATCTCGCGTGCTTTTGATCCGCCTGTTGCTGCCGATCTTGAGGTCGCTCTCTGGGATCAGGAACACTGAGCGCGGAGACCATAATGGCCACCTCTCTCAGGCACCCCTCCTCCTGGGCAGCCAGGAGCATTCTTCCAAGCCTCGGATCGATTGGAAGCCGCGAAAGCCGCTTCCCGATGGGCGTCAATTGGCCCCGATCATCGAGCGCATTCAACTCCTGGAGCGTTTTAAGACCATCCTTCACTAGGCGGATGTCTGGGGGTTCCACAAAAGGAAAGCGTTGCAGTTCACCCAGCCTTAAGGCGTGCATCTGAAGGATGACCGAAGCCAGATTGGTTCTGAGAATTTCAGGATCCGTAAATTCATCCCGATTCAGAAAATCCAGCTCGGAATAAAGCCTGATGGCGATACCCGGCCCGATTCGCCCACATCGACCAGAGCGTTGATTGGCAGACGCCTGGGAAATGCGCTCGATCGGGAGACGCTGCAACTTGCTCCGGTGCGAATAACGGCTGATCCGCGCATAGCCGGTATCTATAACCGCACGGATGCCGGGAACAGTCAGGGAGGTTTCGGCAACATTCGTCGCCAACACAACGCGACGTCGGCCCGAGGGGCGAAATACCTTTTCCTGCTCCGATTCTGAAAGCCTTGAATAGAGGGGCAAAATCTCGCAGGTTGACGGATGATGCTTGCGCAAAGACTCCGCGGTTTCGCGTATCTCTCGCTCACCACTCATGAAAACCAAAATATCGCCGCTCTGGTCTCTCCAGAGCTCGTCCACCGCATCGAGAATGGCCTGCTGCTCGCGGTTATCGGTCTCATCTCCCTCTTCGACTTCCACCGGCCGATAGCGAATCTCCACCGGATAGGTCCGCCCTGAAACATTGATGATCGGGGCATTTCCAAAGTGCTTTGAAAAACGTTCCGGATCAATGGTCGCCGAGGTGATAATGACCTTGAGATCAGGTCTTTTGGGCAGGACCCATCGAAGGTACCCCAGAAGAAAGTCGATGTTGAGACTTCGTTCATGAGCCTCATCGATGATGAGGGTGTCATAGTCATCCAGAAAACGATCGTGCTGAATTTCAGCCAGCAGGATGCCATCCGTCATCAACTTGATGAACCCGTCGGTGCTCGTTTTGTCCCTGAATCGAACCTTGTAACCGACAGCCTGGCCAATCGACTGCCCCAACTCCTCGGCGATTCGAGTGGCAACAGTCCGGGCAGCGATCCTTCGAGGCTGCGTATGTCCGATCATGCCCTTGATGCCCCGCCCGGCTTCAAGACAGATTTTCGGAAGCTGCGTCGTCTTACCGGAACCGGTCTCGCCACAGACGATAACGACCTGATGAGAAAGGATCGCCTGCAGAATATCGTCTCGCTTATCCGAAACCGGGAGGTCAGGGTACTCAATCTTTGGAACCTGACTTATGCGGGTTTGAACCCGGGCTACTGAGCCCTCAAAACGCGCAGCGAGTGCTTCAGCCGCCTGTTGGACGTCATGCCCATTCTTGAGATCGCTCTCCAGTTTCTCAATGGCCCTTCTCAGCCGGAACTGATCCCGCCGATAGCACGCATCCAGACGATTCTTTAAACCTTTAAGATTCGAAATCATAGCCTTGTTGTTGCAACAGCATTCGTTAACCGACCTGTATACCGAACCCTCAAGAAGATTTCCATCGAAGCCCTCCTGTTAGAGAATGGGGGTCTAAATTACTGAAGCCCCAAAATCATGACGATCCGAACGCTCCCTCCCCAACTGATTAATCAGATCGCCGCCGGCGAGGTCGTCGAGCGACCGGCCTCTGCCATCAAGGAATTGATCGAGAATGCCTTCGATGCAGGCGCGGACCGGATCGAAATAGAGATTGAACAGGGGGGAATGGGGCTGATCCGAGTCCGTGATAATGGCTGCGGCATTCTCAAAGAGGAATTACCCCTGGCTTTATCCCGCCACGCGACCAGCAAGATCTCTTCTCTTGAGGATCTTGAAAACGTGCTGACCATGGGATTCCGGGGCGAAGCCCTGCCAAGCATCAGCTCCGTTTCGCGCCTCCAACTGACGTCAAGACCTCGAGGCACCAACCATGCATGGCAAATCCAGACTGATGGTGGAGAAAAACATTTCGATCTGACGCCTGCCGCTCATCCGGAAGGCAGTACCGTAGAAATTCGCGATCTTTTCTACAATACCCCGGCTAGAAGAAAATTCCTGCGTTCAGAAAAAACCGAGTTTCAGCACATTGAGACGGTCGTTCGTCGAATGGCCCTTTCAAGAATGGATGTGGCCATCACCCTATCGCATAACGAGCGGGAGATCCTGAGACTCCCACCCAGCAAGGATCTCTCAGAGTCATCCAGACGACTGGAGGCCATCCTCGGTCGGGATTTTCTCGAGCAGAGTCTCCCCATTGAACACACCGCAGCCGACCTGAGGCTCCACGGCTGGATTGGCCTTCCGACGTTTTCCCGAGGCCAGCCGGATCAGCAATACTTTTACGTGAATGGCCGGTTGGTCAGAGACAAAGTTGTGAATGTGGCCATTCGTCAGGCTTTTCAGGATGTGCTCTACCACGGCAGACACCCGATCTATGTCCTCTACCTTGAGCTCGATCCAACGCTAGTCGACGTGAATGCCCACCCAACCAAAATGGAGGTTCGGTTCAGGGAGGCTCGAATGATTCATGACTTTCTCTTCAGCAGTATTCACCGGGCACTGGGAGGAGCCACGGCAGGTGGCCATCCCATGAATCTGACGACGACGCCAATAGCAAGCTCTGGGTTTCAACCAATTTCACATGAGAACTACCCAAGGGAATCCGGGGCGAGCGGACGGGTGTACCCCACCGAACGTTTCGCGAGCTTTGCGGGTGGCAGGCAGAGTCAACTTTCGCTCGACACCCCAGCCCTTCTGGGAAGTTATGATCGTTTATTGAATTCCGATGAGCTCCACCAGACCTCTTCGAATCACCCCAGCGTCCCGGCCGAAGAGGGTCGGCTGGGCCATGCCATCGCCCACCTCCATGGCGCCTTTATTCTGGCCGAGAATGCGGAAGGACTCATTTTGGTCGATGCCCATGCTGCCCATGAACGGGTCACCTACGAAAAACTTAAGGCGGATCAAACTCAAGGGACCATTCCTTCCCAAACCCTTCTGCTTCCCATTCCTCTCGAAATCACGGAAGCTGAGGCGGATGCGGCTGAAGAACAGCAAAGCACACTGGAAAGTCTGGGTGTGGAACTTCGTCGGACAGGCCCCACTCACGTCATGGTGACGGCCCTCCCTGCTCGACTGCCTGTTGCCGATGCCGACCAGTTGATCCGGGATGTTTTGGCTGATTTCGCCCATCAGGGCCAGAGTCGGCGCCTTGAGGAAACCTTGAACCAAATCCTTGCAACGATGGCCTGTCATGGCTCGGTTAGAGCCAACCGACATCTCTCATTGCCTGAAATGAATGCCCTCTTGAGGGACATGGAAACGACAGAACGAAGCGGCCAATGTAACCACGGACGCCCAACCTGGGTTCAACTGACGCTTCAAGACCTGAATGGGCTTTTTCAACGAGGCCGTTGAGCTCAGAGCGGCAAACGATAGTAGTCCGGATACCATTGATTCGCCTCGACAGCCTCCCGAAGCTCTTCCTCGCTGGCTGAAGGAGCTACGCCATCCTCGATGGCCTGAAGAGCGACCGCAAGCGCGATCTCAACCGCAACATCGCGGGCATGCCGCAACTCAGGAAGAAGAGGCGCAGCGGGATCCAAAAGCGCCGGGGAGAGCTTTCCGAGCGCTTCTGCTGCAGCAATCAGCATGGTGTCGGTTACCCGACGGGCCTTTGATGCAACGAGGGCCAAGCCTATGGCGGGAAAAATATAAACGTTGTTGCACTGAGCAATGGGTTTACGCCAGCCCTCCCAGAAAACGGCCTCAAAAGGTGATCCAGAGGCCACGAGCGCCTTCCCCTGCGTCCATTTCATCAAGTCCGCAGGAATGGCCTCGGAACGGCTGGTGGGGTTAGACAGCGGAAATATGATCGGACGCTCGACCTTGGCCGCCATTCGCTCAACAATGGAGCGGGTAAACGCCCCGGAGACCGTCGACAGTCCAATTAAAATGGTCGCATTGACCCGGTCGATGACCTCAGCCAGACCAATTGCCTGACCTTCCTTGGCCCAACCGCCCACCGTGTCCACGGATTGGGCATAGACGCGCTGCTCCGGCAACAAATCGGTTCGACCATCATGCAACAGGCCGTCCTTATCCACCATATAAAAACGACCTCGCGCCTCGGCCTCACTTAATCCCTGCTTGACCATCGCTGCGCGGAGATAATCGGCTACACCAACTCCCGCTGAACCCGCGCCTAAAAAGACGATCGTCTGTTCCTTAAGGGTTTCTCTTTTGATATTAACGGCACTCAAGACAGCACCTAAAGCTACGGCGGCCGTCCCTTGAATGTCATCATTGAACGTCAAAAGCTGATCGCGATAGCGATCAAGCAAAGGCCTCGCATGTGCCGTTGCAAAATCCTCCCACTGAAGGCAGACATTAGGCATCTCAATTTTGACGGCTTCGACGAATTCAGCAAGAAAATCGTCATAGTCCTTCCCAGTAACGCGTTCGTGATGCCAGCCCACATAGAGAGGATCATTTAAACGTTCTCGATTGTTGGTGCCGACATCCAGAATAATGGGGAGCGTTCTCTCCGGATGGATACCTCCAATCAAGGTATAGAGAGAGAGTTTTCCTATGGGAATCCCCATACCCCCAGCACCCTGATCGCCAATTCCCAGGATCCGCTCACCATCTGTGACAACAATGACATCCACATCCGTGACGGGCCGATTGGCCAGAATCTTTCGGATGTTTCCGCGATTGGGGTAGGAAATGAAAAGCCCGCGGGGGCGCCGATAGATGTGGCTGAACTGCTCACAGGCGAGACCCACCGTGGGGGTGTAAACAATCGGAAGCATCTCTTCGATATGACCGAGGAGCAGCCGATAGAAAAGGACTTCATTCGTGTCCTGCAACTGCCGCAGGAAAATATGCTTTTGGAGGTCCCCGAGAGACTCCTTGTATGCACCATAAGCACGCGAAACCTGTTCTTCCAGCGTATCAACATGGGGCGGAAGCAACCCCCTTAAACCGTATAAGTCCCTCTCTTCATCTGTAAAAGCGCTCCCCTTGTTGAAAACGGAGTTTTCGAGAAGTGCCTGGCCATAAAGATAGGGGGGGAAATAGGGCGTTGGAGCCTTTGATCTTGGGGTCGTCATGCGCTCGAAGTCGGAGGTCTTGTAAAAAGGGGCATTGTCTAAAAGCTCGATACTTTATTATCAACAGCAGAATTCGTGCCCAGGCTTACCACAAGATCGCCACTAAAATCTCGGTAAGGGCTTCGTTTCGGTTGCTATTGAACGACCAGATCTGGCAAAAATGCCCTCAAATGACTACGGGGACCTCAGTCCCCGCAGTCATTACCTCATTTCGTGCGATTTTTAGCTCACCGATTAGGAACAAATCTCCCTATGCGATCTGTGTTGAGCTCTGTCCAGAAGATAACACCCTTAAGTGAATCAGTCCGGTGCCAAACAGAATTTGTCGTCCCCAGACTGTATTCATACAGCTGCCCCTTGGCTTTGTTCAACTTGATCATGAGATCAATGTCAGCACCACCGAACCACACCTGACCCGCAGGCGTCACTGTAGCCCCTGCAGGCGTTGCACCCGCAGTCGGGACGGTGAATTGCCTAATCACACTGGTCACCAGCTTTTCATCACTCCCTTTGGCGTATTTTGGCGGGATGTAGCCCAGCACGTTGGCATCAGCTTCAGTAAACCATACGCCACCGGTGTTATCCGTTTCGATTGAAATCGGAAGCGAATTTGGCTGTGGCAACGGGATTTGTGTCACAACATCATTTCTGATTCTGCCAATCGCGTTACCATTCAGTTCCGTAAACCAGACATCATTGTTGTGGGCTACATGAACATAGATGGAGTTCGTATTTGGAGGAAGATCGTAGTACTTCACTTCATGGGTTTTCGGGTTCGCTCTTCCGACAAGACTACCCTCTTTACCCGAGAACCAAATGCTTCCATCTGGAGCAATATCAATACCGTGGGGGCCAGCACCTGAACGCAAGGGAATGTAATCCAATACATTACCATCAGAGTCAAGCTTTTCTAGCGCATTCTGTGAGGTGGGATCCTCAAGGGTAATCCATACATTTTTTCCATCCGCAATCACGCCATGCGGCTGAATAGGCGTTGGGAACACCTTCATTGAACTGGCGACGATTTGGGTTCCTTTGACGTCGAAATGCAATATTCTCTGGGCCGTCATCTGTGAGACCCACAACTGCGTCCCATCCGATGAAAAACTCAGCTCGTGGGTCGAGCCGTTATTACAGACCGCCGCGGTAGTGCCCGATGTCACGGAAGCGCTTGAAGGCGAGGTACTGGTCGAACACGGCAACTGAACATAGGAGACACTTCCACGATCCTGAATCGGGATCGGCTGATCTGCTGCGGATGTCGAGTGCGGCGCCTGATGGGCGAATGCTGCTCCTGTTGAGCCCAAAAGCAATCCCAAAACCAGCGTTCTGGCTCTCACTTGAGTGAAATCTCGTTTATTGCAACTCATTGATTCATGCTCCATTTTTGATTATTCATCTCTTGAGCAACGAGAGCCGGCTTCATCCTCGGAGTAAGGGTAGCCAGGCAATCATCGCCCACACTTATCCCGACCCAACGAGGATGCCCCCTTATCACACCAATATCAACCATAAGTAAAATGCGGTAATTGAATCATTTAGACTCGAAACAAGGGGCTATCGAGCACCACTCGCCACCGGTGCATCCCTTGGGGATATGACCGAATCTATGCCAAAGAAGAGGCGAATTTAGATAGTGGAATCGGTGAGCCTGAGGAGAACAGACTCAGGCCCATGTAGAGCCAGTATGGATCAAAAAATTCTGGCGTTGAAAAACACCAATTTTTTGGGGGAAACCGCGCCGATTATCAAAAGCGGTTTAGCCCTGACACTCAAAAAGGCCCACACGTTGGGTGGCTTGAGGCAGAGATGAATTGATAAAGCTTTATAGTGATTGGCGGAGAGAGAGGGATTCGAACCCTCGATACGTTGCCGTATACACGATTTCCAGTCGTGCGCCTTCGACCACTCGGCCACCTCTCCAGCTAGCCCGCTATTGTACCTTAATTTGGCTCCTAGGACAGCGCCTCAGGCACGAAGAAATGGAAAGGCAAGGACATTTTCGATGCGGCCAGAACGAGTCAGAATCATCAATAGACGATCAAGTCCGATCGCAATTCCCGAACAATCAGGTAACCCCAGACGCAAGGCGTCAATCAATCGATCGTCCATAGCCGGTGAGGTCAAGCCCTCTTGCTTTCTGACTGCGAGGTCTTTTAGAAACCGCTGCTCCTGCTCAACAGGGTCGGTTAATTCATGAAATCCATTGCCCAACTCCATGCCGCCAAGAAACAGCTCAACGCGCTCCACCCACCTCTCATCGTCCTCGGCTTTTCTAGCCAAGGAAGGAAGCAAATCGGGGTAACGACTCACCATCAGGAGGCAATCGGGAGGGAGCTCCGGCTGGATTAGGCAGCTAAAGAGAAAATCAAGCCAGTGCGCGCGATGATCCCCACAGAGCGCCTGCCCATCATAAAAACCTGACTCCTCAGCTCGCGCCTTCAAAGCATCGAGTGAAGACTCCAGGGGGTGAAGCCCCAGGTACTTTTCGAAAATCTCGCAATACGTCGTTCGTTCAACAGCAAATTGAAAATCGAAAGCCCGGGCAACCCGACAAAAAAGGGCCTCGACCTCGTTTTGGAGTGTTTCGAGGTCAAATCCGACGCGATACCACTCCAGCAAAGTGAACTCAGGATTGTGATGGCGACCGACTTCACCGTTACGAAAAGCCTTGCTGATCTGAAAAATCGATCCAACACCAGAGGCCAGAAGGCGCTTCATCGCAAACTCAGGCGATGTCTGAAGGTAGAGTGGGAGCTTTGCTGGATGACCCGCTGCGTCGTAAAAACACACAAACGGATCCAACATTGGATCGGTAACGGTTCTTTGACATAGAAGCGGAGTTTCCACTTCGAGCACAGACTGCTCGTCAAAAAATTCACGGATGAGGGCATACAGCCTCGCTCGCCCGACGAGTATCTCGCGGGAACAATCGCTAAGGCAATCAGCCGTCAATGGAATGGATATTTGAAAGAAATACTGGGGGCCGAAAGGCCCCCAACGGTCTTTGGAATTACTTGACCCGAGAGACGTATTCGCCTGTCCGGGTATCCACCTTGATGATTTCATCCGTTGAAATGAAAAGGGGAACACGAACTACTGCTCCCGTTTCAAGCGTCGCCGGCTTACCACCACCACCAGAGGTATCCCCACGAACCCCTGGATCTGTCTCCACAATCTTGAGCTCAACAAAATTGGGGGGCGTCACGGCAATGGGCACGCCGTTATAGAGGGTCACCTGACACTCGTCTTGTTCCTTCAGCCACTTCCTGGCATCTGCCACAGCAGCCTCATCGGCCGCATACTGCTCGAAGGTCTCAGTCACCATGAAGTGCCACATTTCACCATCGGAGTATAGGTACTGCATGTCGGTATCAACGACATCGGCAGTCTCCATGGTGTCACCTGACTTGAAGGTCCGCTCGATCACTCGACCGGTCTTCAAGTTACGCAGCTTAACGCGATTGAAAGCCTGACCCTTCCCTGGTTTTACAAACTCGTTTTCGAGAATGGTGTAGGGGTCTCCATCCATCATTAATTTGAGACCACCCTTGAACTCACTGGTGCTAACTGTCGCCATTCTCGCTTTACCTGTCTGATTAGCCGAACACAAGCCGGCAATTATAATGGAGACCCGGTTGCACACCAATTACAGATTAATCATGGACGCCAATTGGCAATCTCAAGTCGCCAACGCTTTTCGGAATCCCCGGGAACTCTTGGAATTTCTGTCTCTGTCACCGGAGCTGATCGGACTCACCGACACCCCCTTCCCGTTTCTCGTCACGCGGGCATTTGCTACTCGCATGGTCAAGACAGATCCCAAGGATCCGCTACTCTTGCAAGTTCTCCCAACAGCCAAGGAACTCGAATCCAAAGAGGGTTTCGGTCCTGACCCTGTCTCTGATCTTGATGCTCAACGCTCACCCGGTCTGCTTCAAAAATATCAGCACAGAGCGCTGGTCATCAGCACCGGGGCTTGCGCCATCCATTGCCGATATTGTTTTCGCCGCGACTTTCCCTATCAGGAGCAACAAACAACGCGAAGTCGCTGGGAATCTACCCTCGATGAAATCAGATCCGACAACACATTGGAAGAAGTCATTCTGAGCGGAGGCGACCCATTGATGCTCTCCAATGAGCGCCTCAGGGAGATATTTGAGGACCTGGATGCGATCCCTCACGTTGAGCGCATTCGCATCCACACCCGAATGCCTATCGTTCTTCCTGATCGTATCGATGACCGGTTAATTGAGTTGATAAAGAAAAGCCCGTTGAGAGTGATCGTTGTCATTCACAGCAATCACCCCAATGAACTGGATTCTTCGGTTTCTTCGGCGATTGAAAGGTTGCTTCATGCCGAAGCCACTCTCCTGAACCAATCCGTTCTCCTCCGGGGCATCAACGATTCAGAATCAACCCTCTCCGCGCTGAGTAAAAAGCTTTTTGATATGAAGGTCATCCCCTATTATCTCCATTCCCTCGATCATGCCACGGGCACGGCCCATTTCGAGGTACCACTTGAGCAATCAAAAGACATTGCAAACCGCCTCAGAGCCGCTCTTCCGGGCTATTTGGTACCCAAACTGGTTCAAGAAGTCCCAGGAAAAGATTCAAAAACTCCGATCTTCTAGCGATAAAACCAAGCCATGGCTGAACACATTCATCTCGACGAGTTCCTGACCGGTGGAGCCATGATCACACTTGTGATTCTGACTTCAGTCGCCTTTCAACATTGGGTCAAGCAACGCTTCGGAAAGGAAACTCTGGAGAGCTTCCATGAGGTTGGCGGATACTACATGTCGGCGGTTGGCACCCTTTACGCCGTGATTCTGGGCCTGGTTGTTGTCGATGCCACCAATCGATTTAACGACGCACGACTGCACCTTGAAAGCGAAGCAAACTCTCTGATGGAGATCTTTGCACTCTCTGACAAGATGCCGGCCCCTTATCGTGAGAATATTCGAGAAACGGTTCGCGCCTATACAGAGGAAACCTTGAATCAAGGCTGGAAACACATGGCTTTGGGTGAGCGTGACATTGAGGGCCGAGTTCTTTTCCAACAACTCTTGCATGAAATCAGAGAGGTTGAACCGGTCACAGAAAACCAGAAAGCCCTTTACAACACCATGCTCACGTCCTTCGTCAACGCTGGAGAAAGCCGTCGGGCGAGACTCAATTTTGCTGAATACGACATCCCAGGCGTCGAGTGGTTTTCACTGATTGTTGGCGGGATCATTACCATCGCATTCACCATGTTCTTTTCCATCGAGCATCTCATTGGTCAGGCCATCATGACGGCCATGGTGACTTTTATCGTCTCCTTGAATCTTTATCTGGCTTTCCTTTTCACAACCCCTTACTCAGGAGACGTCAAGGTGCCCAATGATTCCTTTGTCTCACTTCAGTCTTTCACACAGGCTGACCTTCAAAGGCCCTGAAACGACAAAGGGGCCTTTTCGGCCCCTTTGTCTTGATCACTCGACCTAATCGACGAAGACTTACTCTCCGAGCTCAGCCGCCTTCATGCTAAGGCGGACACGACCCTGCCGATCGATTTCGAGGACCTTAACCCGAACGATGTCGCCTTCGGCCAGCTTATCGCTCACCTTTTCGACGTGTTCGTCGGAGATTTGTGAGATATGAACAAGACCGTCCTTACCCGGCAGCACCGTGACGAACGCCCCAAAGTCCATCAGTCGAGCAACGCGACCTTCATAGATCTTGCCGACCTCAACCTCAGCCGTAATCTGCTCGATACGACGACGTGCTTCATCACCGGCTTCACGATCAACGGAGGCAACCTTCACCAGACCGTCGTCGGTGATGTCAATGCTCGCACCGGTCTCTTCGGTGATGGAACGAATCGTTGCACCGCCCTTACCGATCACATCACGAATCTTGCTGGGATCAATGCTGAAGCTGATGATGCGAGGTGCAAAATCAGACATTTGCTCACGCGGAGCAGACAGCGCTTCAGCCATCTTGCCCAGGATGTGCAAGCGGCCTTTCTTTGCCTGCTGGAGCGCCTTGCTCATGATTTCAGGCGTGATGCCGTCAATTTTGATATCCATCTGGAGCGCAGTAATGCCATCTTCAGATCCGGCAACCTTGAAGTCCATGTCGCCGAGATGGTCTTCATCACCCATGATGTCGGAGAGAATCGCGAACGAATCACCTTCCTTGATCAGACCCATCGCAATACCAGCAACCGGAGCGAGAGTAGGAACACCGGCATCCATCAATGCAAGACTTGATCCGCAGACCGAAGCCATGGAGCTTGAACCGTTGGATTCGGTGATTTCAGAAACCACGCGAATGACGTAGGGGAATTCTTCCTGGTCAGGCATGACAGCCTGAACACCACGCTTTGCCAATCGACCATGCCCGACTTCCCGACGCTTTGGAGAACCGATCATGCCGATCTCGCCAACGCAGTAGGGAGGGAAGTTATAGTGGAAAAGGAAGGTTTCCTTATATTCACCTTCGATCGCGTCGATGACCTGCGCATCACGACCCGTACCCAGAGTGGCAACAACCAGCGCCTGAGTCTCACCGCGGGTGAACAGCGCGGACCCATGGGTACGCGGCAGGACACCTGTGCGGATGGTGATCGGTCGAACCGTTTCAAGATCTCGTCCATCGATGCGCTTCGCATCGTTAAGGATCATGGCACGAACGGTGTTGTATTCAAGATCTTCGATCTGAGCCTTTACAGCCTTAGCTGAATACTGGCCATCGGCGCTGAGCTTTTCGACAACAGCCGTACGCGCCTGCTTGATCGCCTGCTGGCGAGCCTGCTTGTCAGCAATCTGATAGGCCGCGGAAACTGCTGCCCCAGCATTTTCCTTGACAAGGCTCACGAGCGACTCGTCTGCACCCGATGCAGTCCAGTCCCACGGAGTCACACCGACTTCCGCAGCCAGTTCGCGGATCGCATTGATTGCAGTTTGCATCTGCTCGTGACCAAAGACCACGGCGCCCAGCATTTCCTCTTCAGACAACATGTCTGCTTCGGACTCAACCATCAGCACGGCGTTTTGCGTACCGGCCACAACCAGATCCAGCAGGGAGTCGTCCAACTGGCTGGCCGTGGGGTTCAGCACATACTTGTCATCAATGAAACCAACCCGGCAGGCACCGATCGGCCCCTTGAACGGCATGCCTGAGAGCGTCAGAGCGGCAGAGGCGCCAATGAGCGCAGCGATGTCAGGATCAACCTCAGGGTTGAGGGACATCACGGTCGCCGTGATCTGAACATCGTTATTGAATCCTTCCGGAAACAGTGGACGCACTGGACGGTCGATCAGTCGAGCTGTGAGCGTTTCCTTCTCTGAAGGACGCCCTTCTCTCTTGAAGAAGCCACCCGGAATTTTTCCAGCTGCATAGGCCTTTTCCTGATAATCCACGCGCAGCGGGAAGAAATCAGTGTCAGGAGAGGCTTCACGCTTGCCAACGGCGGTGACAAGAACCACCGTACCAGCCACATCGACCATCACGGCTGCATCAGCCTGACGGGCGATCTCACCGGTTTCGAGCGTAACCAGATGCTCGCCGTACTTGAATTGTTTCCGGATTGGATTCACAGCAATACCTTCGATGTTACGAATTAGCGACGCAGACCAAGTCTCTCAATAAGGCTCTTGTAACGATCGACATCCTTGCTCTTGAGGTAATCAAGAAGCTTACGGCGCTGGTTAACCAGACGAAGCAGGCCACGACGTGAGTGGTGATCCTTCTTGTTCTGAACAAAATGGGGGGTGAGGTGGTTGATGCGAGCAGTCAGCAACGCGACCTGAACTTCCGGGGAACCGGTGTCATTGGCAGCAAGCTGAAAGTCCTTAACAACAACGCTCTTATCGGCAGCGGTATACGACATAGAATTTCGACTCCTAAAACTGGGGCATCTGGTAAACGGGACATTTTACCGAGGATCAGCCCTAATAATCAAATGCGGCCCCAAAAAACACAGTTAATCCTGCGGCATCTCGGCCAGAGCCAAGTTTGCCATTCGGCGCGGACCTATCCGGCCAGGCTCCAGAACTTCACCCAAGCCCATAAAACCATTGGTACCGTAAATCCTTACCCAGCCGGAATCAGGCCCGGCCTCGACAGTGAAGGGATTACCAAATCCTGCAACCTTGGTTGCTGCCTCATCAAGGCAAACCGCCGGAAAGTGCGAAACCAGCGCATCTGTCGGCAACAACCGCCCTTCTCTCTCGTCCGGACTCAGCGCCTCCAAAGCCTCAATGGTGATCGCATCCTCGATGGTGCAATCGGCAACTGCCGTACGCCTCAAAACCTCGACATGCCCACCTGTCCCCAGCGCCCGCCCCAGATCCTGGGCCAAGGAACGGATGTAGGTTCCCTTGGAGCAGAGCACATCAAGATCAATCCATTCAGCGTCAAACCCTTCGATTTTGGCCTCATGTATCGTCACGGGGCGGGGCTCTCGCTCGATTTCAATGCCCTTTCTGGCCAGATCATAGAGTCGTTGGCCTTGATGCTTGAGCGCTGAATACATGGGGGGCACTTGAAGAATTTCACCGCGCAGGGGATTCAGTGCCAATTCAATCAATTCATTAGAAAGCGGGCGGATCGGGAACGAACCGATGATGGCCCCCTCAAGATCGGCGGTATCCGTTTCAGCGCCAAGCCGAATTCGAACGCTGTAGCGCTTATCGCTATTCAGGAGATGGGAGGAAAACTTGGTCGCTTCACCGAGACAAACCGGGAGCAGACCGCTGGCCAGGGGATCAAGACTCCCTGTATGACCTGCTTTTTTGGCGCCAAAAAGCCACCGCACTTTTTGCAGGGCGCCGTTGGAGGATAAACCTGTTGGTTTATCCAACAGAAAAACGCCACTAATGTGGCGAAATGGCTTACGGGACGAGGTCATTCCTCTGAAGAATCGCCAGAGCTTTCCTGCTCTTCCGGATTCAAATCTCTGAGAAGCGAATCCATCTGCATCCCTCGCATGATGGAATCATCAAAGACGAAGCGCAATTCGGGGAGATTACGAATCCGAATCCTCCGCCCCAACTGGTGTCGGAGTTCAGGACCTGATTCAGCCAATCGCTTAACGCATTGGGCATCCGTCAACTGCGCCCCAAGAAAACTGACATACAGCTTGGCCACCGATAGATCTCGCGTTAACTCGACGTCACTCAACGTGACCATTCCGAGCTCGGGATCTTTAATTTGTGTCCGAATCAACTCCGCGATCTCGCGCTGCATCTGGGATGCAACGCGGTCACTGCGGTGAAACTCTCTTGGCATCAGTGTGGTACCTGGACCCGCTCGAAGACTTCGATCTGGTCACCGACCTTGATCTCATTGTAGTTCTTGACGCCCATTCCGCATTCCATACCCGCCTTGACCTCGGCGACGTCATCCTTGAAGCGACGCAGAGAATCGAGCTGTCCTTCGAATATGACCACGTTGTCGCGAAGCACACGAATCGGAAGGTTACGCTTAACAAAGCCTTCGGTGACCATACAGCCGGCAATGGCACCGAACTTCGGATGACGGAACACATCCCTAACTTCGGCATTACCCACAATCTGCTCCCTGAATTCAGGCTCAAGCATGCCCTTGAGGGATTTCTTGATCTCGTCAATCGCCTCGTAAATGATGCTGTAGTAGTGGAGGTCGATGCCGCGCTCCTCGATAAGCTTGCGGGCACCGGCATCAGCACGGACATTGAAACCGATAATGATGGCGCTGGAAGCAAGCGCCAAATTGGCATCGGACTCGCTGATACCACCGACTCCGCCACCAATGATCTTGACCTTGACCTTGTCTGTCGAGAGATCGGTCAATGACCCGCGCAACGCCTCAAGACTGCCTTGAACGTCAGCCTTGATAATGATGTTGAGATCCAGAGCGCCCGTACTGCTCTCCATCCGGGCGAAAACATTCTCCAGCTTGAGTGCCTGCTGCTCAGCCAGCTTCGCAGTGCGCAGCTTTTCTTCGCGCTGGGTCGCGATCTCGCGCGCCTTGCGCTCATCTGCAACCACAATGAACTCATCGCCGGCCTTGGGCGCCCCGGACAAGCCGAGAACCTCGACCGGACAGGAAGGGCCTGCCTCCTTGAGGGGCTTGCCATTTTCATTAAACATGGCGCGCACGCGACCGAATTCCATGCCACACAGGAGAAAATCGCCTTTCTTGAGATGCCCTTGCTGAATCAGAATGTCGGCTACCGGGCCACGACCCTTTTCTAGCTTAGACTCAAGCACGACTCCAGTCGCAGGAATGTCATGCGCCGCTTTAAGTTCCAGAACTTCGGCCTGCAGCAGAATGGCATCCAGAAGGCCATCAATGCCCTGCCCTGTTTTGGCAGAGACCTCGACAAACTGGCAGTCACCACCCCATTCTTCGGGGATGACATTAAAGTTGGTCAATTCATGCTTGACCTTCTCGGGATCGGCTTCTGGTTTATCGACCTTGTTTACGGCGACAACCATCGGAACGCCTGCCGCACGAGAGTGATCGATCGCTTCTCGGGTCTGAGGCATCACGCCATCGTCAGCCGCGACCACCAAAACCACGATATCGGTAGCCTGAGCACCACGCGCTCTCATCGCCGTAAAGGCCGCATGGCCGGGGGTATCCAGGAACGTGACCGTCCCGTGACCGGTTTTGACCTGATATGCGCCGATATGCTGTGTTATGCCACCGGCCTCGCCAGCAGCAACTCGGCTCTTCCTGATGTAATCCAGCAGTGAGGTCTTACCATGGTCAACATGGCCCATGATGGTGACCACCGGGGCACGAGGCGATTGCTCCGCCTGTGAAGCAAGATTGAGGGTAGCCTCAATTTCTGCTTCAAGCACATCTTCGACCTGAAGGACGGCCGTATGACCCATTTCTTCGATCACCAGCACGGCCGTATCCTGATCGAGAATCTGATTGATGGTCGCCATGACCCCCATCTTCATCAGGGTCTTAATCACCTCAGTGGCCTTCACCGACATCTTGGCGGCGAGATCCGAAACCGTGATCGAATGGGGCAGAATCACTTCTCGCACCATGGGACCCGTGGGTCTCTCAAAGCCATGCTTTGACTCAGGCATCACTGCCTGACGACCTGGCTTAACCTTCTTTTTGATCTTGTGCTTTGATCTGAGACTGTCGATGCTCGCACCATCTTCGATGGAGCGCTCGCGCTCCTTCTTCTTGCCGCGACGATCATCGTCATCTGCTCTCGAAACCGTTTCAGTCGGGACAGCGGGCTTCGGACGCTCAGGGGCCACCACCACAGGCTCTGGCAGAACCTCGGGCTCGCTGATCACCGGCGCTTCGATCTCTGCTTCAACGACAGGCTCTTCAACTTCAACGTGCCGCGACAATTCCTGGCTTTTCAGCGCTTCCTGCTGTTCGCGAGCGATTCGTTCGATTTCTTCCCGACGCAGACTTTCGATTTCCTCGGCCTTGCGGTCTTCCTCTTCCTGACGGGCCTTCTTTTGAAGCTCCAGCTCCAATTCTCGGCGCTGCTGATCCTCGAGCGCCTGACGCGCCTGTTCCACCTCTTGACGCTGCTCGCTGACATCGGGCAACTCACTGCGCTTGACGTAGGTTTTCTTCTTGCGGACCTCTACGCTGATCGTTTTAGCTGCCTTGCCCGGGGTGGCCTTGCCCATCTTGAGCTCACTCACGGTTCTCCGCTGGAGGGTAACCCGCTTCGGACTTGAGAGATCTTCGCCTTGTGACTTCCCATGACTTTGTCGGAGAAAGCCGAGGAACGCCATCTTTTCGGCATCGCTCAGCAACTCATCCGGCCCCTGCTTCTCCAATCCGGCCTCGCTTAATTGGGACAGCAGGCGCTCTAACGGAATTCCGACCACATCCGCGAGTTGTCTTACAGTTAAATCGCTCATCTCTAGTCTCCCCTATTGCTTTACCGCTGGCTTCCTCAGGCGAACCAGGGGCGACGCGCCACCATGATCAACTGTCCGGCACGTTCTTCATTCATTCCATCGATCTCAAGGAGCTCATCAATGGAGAGTTCCGCGAGGTCCTCCACGGAGACGATACCCTTGGATGCGAGTTGCGATGCAGTCGCAGGATCCATCCCTTCCATATCCAGCAGCTCCTGGCTGGGTGCTGAACCCTCAAACTTTTCCTCTGAGGCGATTGCCTTGATGAGGAGGCTGTCGCGAGCCCGATTACGAAGCTCTTCAACCAGCTCCTCATCGAACTCTTCAATCTGCTGAAGTTCCTTTTCAGGAACATAGGCCAGTTCCTCAACCGTGGAAAACCCTTCCCGGACGAGAATCTCAGCAATGGATTCATCAACACCGAGCTGATCAACAAAAGATTGCATCAGCGTCTCTGTCTCTCGCTCGCTTTTCTCCTCGGCCTGAGTTTCGCTCATGACATTGAGGGTCCACCCCGTGAGTTCGGATGCGAGACGCACATTCTGACCACCACGACCGATGGCCATCGAGAGGTTTTCATCGCTAACAGCAATATCCATCGAGTGGCGGTCTTCGTCCATCACGATGGAGACAATTTCTGCAGGCGACATCGCATTAACGACAAACTGGGCCTCGTTATCGTTCCAGAGAATAATGTCGACCCGCTCGCCAGCTAATTCATTAGAAACCGCCTGAACTCTTGAGCCACGCATACCGACACAGGCACCCACAGGATCTAGCCTCGGGTCATTGCTGCGAACGGCAATTTTGGCGCGCACCCCCGGATCGCGGGCCGCGCCGACAATTTCGATGACCGATTCGCTGACTTCCGGAACCTCAAGCTTGAAAAGCGCCACAATCAGATCCGGCGAAGTCCGCGTCACAAAAAGCTGAGGCCCGCGGGACTCCTGCCGAACTTCCTTGAGATAGCCACGCAGACGATCGCCAGATCGGACCGCCTCGCGCGGAATCATTTCCTCGCGCGGAATGAAAGCTTCCACGTTATTGCCAAGATCAAGATATACATTACCCCGCTCTACACGCTTGATAATGCCCGTAACCAGCTCGCCTACCCGATCCTTGTAGGCTTCGACAATCTTGCGGCGCTCGGCATCCCTGACTCGCTGAACGATCACCTGCTTCGCGGTCTGGGCCTCAATTCGGCCAAAACCAATGGAGTCCATGGGCTCCGTGACGAAGCTCCCCACTTCCACAGCACCGAAACGCTTCTGAGCGTCTTCAAGGGTCAGCTGGGTTTCAGGATTAAAGGGTTCCTCAATCGTGCCCTGATCATCCGCGACCACCGTCCAGCGACGGAACGTATCGTAATCGCCAGTTTTACGGTCGATGGTGACACAAGCATCAATTCGACTCTCATGACTTTTGACCGTGGCCATTCTGAGCGCGTCTTCAATCGCCGCGAACACGATTTCCTTCTCGATGTCCTTCTCGTGGGAAAAAGCATCGACGACGAGCAGGATTTCTTTGTTTGCCATGAACTGATCCTTCCTAATTCCTGTACTTCACTTAATCAAATACGGGTGACAACTTGGCCTTTTCGATCTGGCCAAAGGGAATCCGGTATTCCTTGCCATCTTCAAGGAGAAGAATATCTTCCCCATCGATAGCGACGATCTGCCCCTTGAAGCGTCGTCTGCCCTCCATCGGCCTTGAGACCTGCACTCTGGCGATCTGACCTTTGAAGCGCTCGAAATGCTCAAGGGTGAACAAGGGCCGATCCATCCCAGGGGAGGACACCTCCAGCTGGTAACGGCCTGGAATAGGATCTTCGACATCAAGCACGCCGCTGACCTGATAGCTCACCTTGGAGCACTCTTCGAGACCGACCCCGTCGGGATGGTCGATATACAGCCTGAGCGAGCGCTGATGGCCGTCAAACTCAATGCCGACCAACTCAAACCCCATACCTGTGACGACAGGCTCGAGAAGATCCAAAAGGCTCTTGCTGACCTTCATTGACGAATCACCAAAATCCCGAAAAAAAAATGGGCACAAGGCCCATCATCATGTTCAAGTCCCTAGAAACCAAAATCGCCCCAATGGGGCGACGCTTCTGGAAAGTAGCGCCAAACTGCCACTGCCCGGATACTTTGAGTATCTTATCATGGACCACGCAGACCGTCGACTCCTTTGATTACTCACTTCCGATTTCGCCATGACCCAAAAAGCACCACAGCACACTCCCGATGAGGCCTCGATGCGCCTGGATAAGTGGTTGTGGGCAGCTCGTTTCTTCAAAACCCGCCAATTGGCCATCGACGCCATCAATGGGGGCAAAGTCCACGTCAACGGCCACCGGACCAAGCCAGGCAAAGCCATCAGCACCGGCACCCGACTGACGATCACCAAAGAGCCCTTCGCGTGGGAAGTTGACGTCAAGAGGCTTGATCACCAAAGGCGGTCAGCCGAACTTGCCGTCACCCTGTACGAAGAGCTTCCGGACAGCCTTGAGAAACGACTGGCTGAAATCGAAAAACGTCGCGAAGAACAGGCCCATGGCGCCGGACTCGACCAACGGCCGAACAAACGTGAGCGGCGACTGATTCATCGCTTCAAACGCCTTGAACCTTCAGGCTAGCGCTTGCTGTCGACAAGCGATCGCCGTGCCGTCAGAATATGCGGTTTTGACTGCCAGACCCTACTCGCTTTCAGTCAATCATTCAGGGAGTATCACAATGCACCAAGACAGCCAGAAACTCATCCACGATTATTATGCGGCCTTCAATGCAGGCAACATGGACACTTTTCTGGGGCTGCTGACTGATGATGTCATCCATGACATCAATCAGGGTCAACGTGAGACAGGCAAAGCGGCTTTTCGCGCATTCATGGACCGCATGAACCGAAACTATAAGGAAGAGCTCGTCGACATGGTCATCATGACCAGCGAGGACGGTAAGCGAGCTGCGGCTGAATTTGTCGTTCTCGGCGAATACCTAGTCACCGACGAAGGCCTCCCAGAAGCCAAGGGGCAAAAGTACCGCCTCCCTGC
>Ga0007862_1000034_pt1 | contig 44557 bp, 60 predicted proteins | sample CryBogCBH20Aug07_FD_71206 | JGI IMG/M metagenome (GOLD analysis project Ga0007862, IMG submission 71206) | Freshwater microbial communities from Crystal Bog, Wisconsin, USA - CBH20Aug07 | ecosystem: Environmental > Aquatic > Freshwater > Lake | place: Crystal Bog, Wisconsin, USA | collected... | reverse complement strand
ACGCCAGTCTAAGTTCAAAGCTTCTCGCTTCTCACGTACCTGATCGTGCAGGGTGTAGCCGAACACGGGGAGGATTACTTTCGCATATTCCCAGAGTTCTCTGATCTTCTTGTTGTACTGCTTGGTCACTTCCCGATTTACTATCGGCACAGACTTCGTATACCCACCATGTGACAGCACATACGCATCACCACCTACGTGCTTGAACTCAAGGTACCTGTCCTCACGCTCTATCAACTCGTGATGTTTAGTTTGAGGGTTGTAGTCATACTTCCTGATGCCCTTGGGCAATACATACTTCTGCCCCTGATGGCTGATCCAATGCAAGCCTGAGCTATCGAACTCATGCCGTAACTTAGCGGGTAAGAACGTATCCAGAAACTTGTACCGGGACCATGACGCACTCATGTTGATGTTGCTACGAATCTGCACGTAGTCACCGTCCGCTCTACGTTGCCACACGATAGGTGATAGGGTCAGCAGTCGATCTAGGTCTTCAGCCTTCTCACTTTCCGGCCTACTCGGATCACCATACCCTCCGGCAAACCAACCATCTGCCAGTGCATACGTGTTGTCATCTACCTTGATGATCCGCTCCCACCACTTAGACCGCTTCTGCAAGGGGCGAATGTCCCACTCCTTACGTTGACCACGCAACGGCGTGATTGCGTTGTATACCTTCTCGATGCCGTCGAATGAATTCAGATATGAATAAAGCCACATTGTCTTATCTCCTGTCGTTCTGACTGTCAGAATGGTTAATCAATATGAATTGTCACGCCCACGTCAGCCGTGGCTCGCTTGTTACCGTTGATGGCCCACAACACCGGGACGGGCCACGTGCCCCACGATCCACCTAGATACCCGTCCGTGAGCACCACTACGCACTCTACGTTCAAGGATTTCTCCCTGATGTACTCAGGCACACACTCAACTGTCGTGCCACCACCTCCTGCGGGCTTAGTGCTCTTAATCAAGTCATCCAACTCATCCTGTAAGTACACCTCATGACGTGCCACCTCAGTGTCCCAATACATGACATGCACTCGTGCCGGCTTCACTTGGTCACAGATACCAGTGACCTCGCCCATGAAGTGAGCCAGCTCCCGATCACCGATCGAACCTGATGTGTCGATAGCCACCACGATGTCACCAATAGCCTCACTCACACTACCGGGCATCAGCAAGTCCATGCTCACATAGCGCCTATTTACACGGCGATAGGTAGAGAAGTCCTTACCTGCTGTCGTGCTCGTTACGAAGTCACGGAGTAATGTCCGCCAGTCCTGCTTGGTTTCTAGCAACTCACCTAAGAGCCTGTCACCCCCTGTACCTAGCTTACCTGCCACTATGGCACCCTGACGTATCGCCTCGTCAATCTCCTTGGCTAGTGCTTGCCTATCCTCTGCGCTCATTTCCTTGGCGTTGGCCCAGTCATGCTCGTCCATACCCGAGCCACTTCCGGCTTCACCTTGACCGCCACCACCCTGACCACCTGACGGGGGCGGGTTTTGTTTCAGCTTCTTGTACACTTGGGCTACGTCCATGCCACGGTACTGCTCGTCGAGTAGTCCGCACTCGGGCATCTTGATCCACCCGTGCCGGTTGGCGTTGGTATCGAACAGCTTCACGTTAATTACGTAGTCCATAGCCATGTTGGCTAGCTGAGGGTTGTCCTTATGCAGATGTTCCCAAGTAGACAGATGACGGTACATTTTATGGAAACATTCATGCAACATCAGGAACCTGAGTTCAGAGTCGTTGAGACTCTCGACAAACCCACGGCCATACATTTCATCCTTGCCATTAGTACAAGCAGTCGGTAGTCCGTCGACTACACTCTTGCTACCGATCATCAGCACACCGGACAGAGCGATGAACTCGTCCCTGCCCATGATGTCGGACGTTGCCTTATGTAACCGCTGTTCTGCGGTTAGCTTCTTACCTATGCTTAGTGACATTTCACACCTCACGCATCTGCACTGAATAAGTAGTTATTAGCCATGCACCAGTTGGTAAACTTCTGGTTGGTCATCACAAGCGTCTGCTTGTTATATGTCGGCTTGCGTACCTGAAGCACGAACAGGGCTTGGGCTTCCTTGTCCAGTCGCTCGAAGTATTGAAGCCACGGCGTTACGAACTCCTGCGTCATGTTGGCAATCGCACGGTTCACAAGCATCACCATAGCTGAGGCTGTGTCAGGCACCTTAGCTGTCATCGGGGAGTCGATGATGTCCTTCTGCTTGGGTAGCTGGTCATACAAGGCGATGTATGCCTCAAGGTCTGAGCCACCACGCGCACCGATCGTACCGATCAGGGCTTGCTTCAGAGTATTCGCACTTATCCTGTCCTTGGCATGGAGCCAATGGCTTGCCAATTCGAGAGACCTAGGCGTTACGAACTTCTTACGCTGTGCGTTCGGATGGAAGATATACGGATTGTCATCGGGGTTAGACACCTCCTCGAAAGACTGGAACAGAGCAATGCCATTCTCCTTGACCCACGAGATAATCGCCGTGTGAATCCCTGCGTTGTAAGCGAAGTCCTCGATCCATTCGTCAGCCGTAGGCTTCTTGAGACGCACCGTAGTAATGCGGTTCTCGTGATGTGCCATGAGCAGATCACCCACGCCCTCGGTCCCTAGATTCGTCGTTGCAAAGACAATGGACTCTGGATGTAGCTTACGTCCTGCGAACTCACGCTCTAACATGAGACGCATCGCCGCGTTCTTGACACTCTGGTTCATCTTGCCAAACTCATCGAGCATGACAATGACCGGACCATCGACGTGCATACCCATCTCTGCATTCGGTGCGAACTGCACGTAATTACACACAGCGTTGGGATCATCACGCACCACCTCTGGGAACATCATGTCACCCAAGTCCTTAGTCGTACCGTCGAAGTAGAACGACCTGTGATTAGGCAATGCTTGCCTGAGAATCTTAGGGATTGATGACTTGCCACATCCCATGTGACCTTGGACTAGCGTAGTCACACGACTACCGGTTGCGATAATAGCCTCGGCGCACTCGCTGAGGTTCATAGCATAGAGTTGTTCTGCTGTTTGCTTGGACATTTTAATCTCCTAGGATTGTAGATATGAGTTAAGCGTATATGTGTTCGTGGTAATTACTTACCACCAATAGTTTCAATAAAATAAACCTTTACCATTCAAACTCCTTGAGCAGCTGGTCTACCTTGCGCTTAGTGTCGAGCCTGTAGCTGTCATCTTCACGCAGGGCCTCGGGTGTTACCCCTCGTAAGGTCTGTTCGATACGCGCCTTGGCACGGCGCATGGTGTCGTCTCCTGTGATGTTGAACTTGTCGAGCAGGTCAATCATGTCCTCCACGTTAGATACAAGGGTGTCTCTGAATGTCTGCTTCTTCTCACCCTCTAGCTTCTTACTCATGTTAGTGAGCGCCTCGTGGGTGCGGTCCCACACGTCCTTGTATGCAGACTTCAGCTGATCTTGGTAATACGTCTCGTAGCTTGACTTGAGCATCTGCAGGGCATCGTGCCCTACGTCTACCCGGAAGTCACCCGCATCCGGTACCGGTGCGTACTTAAGAGTGATTGAATAGTGAGTCTTGAGTGTCTCCAAGTCTGGATAATGCTCCGGGTTAAACAGATCACCTAATCGGTCGGTACTTCCGGCTCTGACAATCATGTTCGGATACTCGGCATAGAAAGCAGGTAGTGCCTTCTGCTCGATCTCGTTGATGATCTCCGTGACCTGCTTGTTGAACTCAAAGAACATAGGCGTAGTCAGTAGGCGTGGACCTCGGTCCAACCACGGCATCGTGCAGTGATATAGCACCGTCGATAAGCACCCATACAGGGTATTCACTTGGTCAAAGAGTGGCTCGTTGATGAGCAGAGTCTGGTTCACCCTCGCTGACTTACGCCCTGCGTTGTAGTCCTGACGCACCTTCTCGGTGGCGTCCTTGTTCTGTGCGTAGCCATTCCATCTACGGCGGTTGATCTCGACGAGCATGGCACTTGAGGAAATGCTCGGGGTTTCTGTAGTCCGCGGACTAACAAGTTGCTGTTCGTTCATGTCATTCTCCAGTTGGGGGGTGGGAGCCATCATCGGCTCGCGTTGCTTCGCGGTTATTCGCTACGCTCATAACCCCACTACAGTATATATTATACCACAAGTTGATACGTTACACCACTATATAACAGAATTTAATAGTCTTATCAGAAGTCTCCCTCTCTTGCCTTGATGATCTCAAGCTGGAGCGCGTCCAGTTTCTTAAGCACGTGACCAATAGGTACGGTGTCCCCGTCGCTACTGCGGAGCAGGGAGTCCTTGATGTCGGCTATGCCCATCAGCGCGACCATAGTCGCTTGTGATAAGTACGTAGCCCTCTGTGCATAGTCACGCAGTGCGTTGTTATAGCTCTCTTGAGCCTGTGCTTGGATGTTATTTGTCATTGTCTTCTCCGAATACTTCGAGCCTGAGTTGTGTGTAGGACTGTTGCAACATGATCTCTTCATTGCCTTGGGATACTAGATATCCCTCGATCAGGTCTGCACGTACTCCCTTGAGTTCCTCCGTGTTAAATACAACCACGGCGTACCCGTCCTTTCGCATGGCATCAATCGCCTTGCGCCATTCGTAGTTCATCATTGTTACTCCTCCCAATGCACTTCAATACACTTGATACGACTAGCATTTGCGTACTTATCCGCGAGCTCCCTAGTCTCATGCACTGTGCGGTAATCAGCTTGACAGGTGGGGTAGACATTCATCCACCCGGACTTACGCACCGGCTTAGGGTCGAGCTTCTCGATCAGGGCTTTCATACCGTGGTAGTCCGTGAGGTCACCTCCATGCTCAATCTCGTATGTGTACCCATGCTCGGCGGTGAACCGCAGGGCGGTCAGGACAAGTTCTAGCTCGATCATGGTCAGGTCGAATTCTTTAGTTGTCATTGTTCTCTCCCACTCTGCTGTTAAGTACGAAGGTGTTGATCTCACGGCGCATATCGTCGTATGCCTCTGCCTGTTCTGGTGTGAGCGTTGCCATGGTGTATCTGTGCATCAGCTCCTCCATGAGGTGGTCATGTCTGGCTGTTAGCTCGCTTATCGGTGTGATAGGCGGTGCTGTCTCTGGGTCATATATGTATTCGTTGTTCATATCATTCTCCTGTGTGCAGGGCACGTTGTGTACCCTGCGGTTGGTTTCGATGTAGTCTGCGGACTACACTAACGTAGCTATCTTTTCTTTGGCTCGCTCAACTAAATAATCCTTGAGCCACGGGTGCTTCATGCACATGGTGTCGCACCAATCCCATATTTCCTGTATCTGCTCGTTCATGCTGTCCTCTTTGGGTTAAGTTGCTTGAGCACGTCCCTATCCGTCACAACCATGTACACGGACTTATTTAGGGGGACGATACAGTGCTTTCTCTTTCTGGCGTACACCTCACCACAGGGTAGGCACGTGTCATAACCCAAGGATGCACGAGCATCCGGTACTTCCTCAGAGCATCGCAAGCATAATCTAGCCATGATCTGTCTCCGGGTTGTACTCCACGTCGTAGTGGTTAATTGTGTGCTCTTGTGATTCGCACAGTAGCCGGTAGGCTACCTCGTCGGCACGTTGCATGTATGCACTCCACTCGTCTTGGGTTGCCTTGGTTGGCATCGGGAAACGGCGGTCATAGGTTGGTTTGGCTTTGGTTTTTGTAGTCATGGGACTAACCTCTTACCTGTTGCTTAGTCTTGCGGGTGTACTGGATACACTCGGCATTGAGTCCGTTAGGTGCGGTGTCTACGCACATCCACTCTGAGTTGTGGAGGGTGACTGAGGGTTGGTTGGTCTTGGCGATGATGATGGCCATGATGGCGACGGCAGATGCGATCGCACAGAGTGTGATGAGTCGGTTCATAACAATGTCTCCTGTAAAGTGTTAGTCGGCGGACTAACAAAAGTTATCAGGCACAAATGTGCCATCCGTACATGGGGCAAGCCCCTCTGCCAATGCACGGCTATGCCGTGACTCGCTTCGCTCAACCACCATATACTTCGTATATTATAGCACGTGCTATCGGCTTAGTCAATCATCTAAGGGAAGAAAGTTTGCCTTGTTCGTAGTGTTGCATTAGTTGTGTTGGTGTTGTAGACTGAGCCTTCATTCAACGCAACAGCGAGGTTAATATGAAGCGGGTTAGTAAGGATGGGAGTGTTAGCTATGTTATTCACCCCACCATAACGCAGGAGACTCATGAGCAACTGAGGTTATTGTCCATACACGAGGCACAGCCTATGACTGAGATTGTGCGTCGTATTCTTACGGCATCTGTTGCACGTGCCGTATCTAAACTCAACCAACAAGGTGAACTGTAATGAGAAAGGCTCTTAATTCTTGTGTAGAAGCGGTGGCTGTAACTGCGGTTGTCAGCGACGAGGTGATGGATAAACTGGAGCATCAGGCCAAGGTGTGGGGGGGTGTCTGTGGAGTGGATGGCGCAAGCGGTAATAAATAAGTGGGCATCTAGATTACCCAACAAAGAAGAACGGGCAAGAATAAAGAAGGAGGAGGAAAAGCGGAGGCGAGAGATGGAGGAATTGCTCACCGGGGAATGGGAGGATTGATAAGTAAGTCTTGTATGCCATGTTCCCCATGTTAGGCTATGTTCTAGCATGGGGGCGCTTTGTACTGGGCTGGAACGAAAGAAACCCTTGCAGGGCGCGGTTTGTGTTAAACGTTCTATTTGTACCATTGATATCATATACACACCTCCTTTTGATTTTGGACTTTGCATTGCGGTGGGAATCTGCCGAACACGAACGAAAGAACGCAAAAGGGTCTGGGTATGCCCGAGGGCCGGAACATTTGCACAAACCGCGCCACGCTTGGTTCTACGTGGAACATTAGGTCGGTACAAAGCACCCTACGTGGAACACTAGGCAACAAAACAAACACAACATACCTGTTAAGTTTGTTGGTGGTGTAGTCCGCCGACTACATAAAATCCCCGGCCCTACATCGCCCGCTACTTCTCATCACTGGTATCAGGTGTAGTCAGCCGACTACACATTACGAACATAACCAACATTACAACATTGGCAACAATCCGCGATCCTCCATGGCCCGCTACGACGAGTCACTGGTATCAAGGTAGTCAGCCGACTACAGGGGTCTGATCGGGGGTTTGGCGGGTTCGACGGGGGTTGATAGTGGGATTGATAGCACAAAGCCGGAATCAGCCGGTGTATACGTGCCTGATCGACGGGCACAAAAAAGCCCCGCCAATGGCGGGGCTTCATGTCGAGGGGGCTTACTTACCCTTTACAATGTTCTCAGCCTCTTGCATCTTGCTTAAGAATGCCTTGATATCGAATGTGGCGCTGTCATAACCCTTTGCGGTCTTGATGACTTGCGCGATACCCTCAAGGATACGGTCCTTCTTACTCTTGGTCTTACGGGATTTGGACTCCTCCGGGTTATCAAGAGCATCCTCTTTATTCTTGACGTGAGTCCGGATCTTGTTGAAGTAGGACGCGATCTGTTGCATCCAATACCTACGTGTACCCTGATCTACCTTAGACAAGGTCTTAGGCTCTTTCTTGATGAGTTCCTTAACATCACCATCAAGAGACTCGAAGATAGCCGACTCAACGGACTTGTGGAGCTTCTCAAAGGGAGACTTCTCTCCCCGTTCGGGCTTAGTAAGCATGATGGCTGAGATACCCTCGCTGATATAACCCTCGGCAAGAAATTCCCACTTGTTGCGAATGTAACGATCCCCATTACAAACGTCGGTCGTGAGGGTAGAAAGGTTGGTAGAAAGTACGATTGGCTTAATAGTCATAATGTATAACTCCTGTCTATTGATTGGTTAAAGAGTGAAAGGGAAAAGCCCCTCCCACGACTTAAGATTGACAGGTCACATGGCACGTTCGCAAGGGATAAGCTGTTAGTCCGCCGACTAACACGATTTTTCGGGGGCCATTTGGTGCACCCCCACCCCCCAAACCGGTGATCTGGTTCCATCTGCAGCTAGGTATTACTAATCCGCACGAACGATCACCTATTTTTCTATTTCCCCCTAATCCAACCCGCGCTGAATCGTGCATTCACTTACGGTTTTCTTGGCTAACCATAGCAACCGCTATATAGGAACACCCCCCGGTGCCAAAAAATATCGACCCGTGAAAAATTTTTTATAAAAATTGCACTACTTGCTCAATTTTGTTCAAATACGTGCTAACTAAACACGCGGACATGCGTCGTTATGCTGGAAATCCAACCTGATCTCGCTATCCCTTTCCCTAAGAAGGGTGCCAAACTTAACGACTTTCGAGAGAAGGTCGAAGCGGCCTGTCGCACTGCCGAATTACTCGGACTGGATGACGACTACGATGAAAAAGACGTAAAAGAAGCCACCCCGGCTATTCTCGCTGCCATAGATCCCGAAGAAAGTAAGGCCAAGCAGGCCCTGAAAGCCACAGAAAGCTTCAAAACCGGTACCTACCATGCGGTAAATGGAATACTTAAGGAGTATTCGGTGCGTGTGGTGGAAAATGCCACCCAAATTCGCCTTCTGGTCACCAATAAACTGCTTTTAGAGGCGGAAAATCCCGACCCTAGGATTCGAATGAGGGCCTTGGAACTGCTTGGAAAGATCACCGACGTAGGCCTTTTCACCGAAAAATCGGAAGTTACGGTCACTCATAGGTCCACAGATGACCTTGTTGAGTCCATCAGGCAAAAAATTGAGAGGATGCGGGAGCCCAAGGACATCACCCCTGCAGGTGCCCACATTATTGATGGCGAAACCATCGACGTAGCAGAGGAATTGGGTCTATGACCCTTGACGACGCCGAGCTCGACTTCCTTGCTCAGAATATGCACATCCTCAGCCCCGAAGAGGCTGCTGAAGTAGGAGTGCTCCTCGACGAATTGGAGAAACGCCGGTCCGCTAAAGCCTGCCGAGACGATCTGATCGAGTTCTGCAAGAAAATGCAGGATGACTACAAGGTGGGCCGGCACCACCGCATGCTGGCCGACGAGCTGATGGCAATTACCGAAGGGACCAAGGACAGAGTGTGCGTCAACATGCCACCGCGTCATGGGAAATCCCAGCTGGTCTCCATCTACTTTCCTGCATGGTTTATCGGGAAGTACCCGAACAAGAAAATCCTGATGGTGTCGCACACATCAGATCTGGCTGTGGACTTTGGTAGAAAAGTGAGGAACATCATTGACTCCCCTGCGTACAAAGAGATATTTCCAACAGTCACTCTGGCGGCAGATAGCAAGTCTGCTGGTCGCTGGAATACTAATTCTGGCGGCGAGTACTTTGCTTGTGGTGTGGGTTCCGCTCTGGCTGGTCGAGGTGCTGACCTCTTGCTTGTTGACGATCCTCATAACGAGCAGGACATTCTTAGCGGGAATCTTGACATCTTTGAGCGGGCTTATGAATGGTTTGCGTACGGGGCGCGGACACGACTGATGCCGGGAGGTCGCGTAGCGATCATCCAGACCCGATGGCACCAAGATGACCTAACCGGTCGAATGGTGCGTGATATGACACAGAACGAGGGGTCCGACCAATACGAGGTCGTGGAATTTCCCGCTATATTTAATGAGAACACACCGAACGAACGCCCCCTGTGGCCGGAGTTCTTTGATCTCGAAGCGCTGAAGCGCACCAAGGCATCCATGCCGGTGTTCCAGTGGAACGCCCAGTATCAGCAGAATCCGACCGGTGAAGAAGCCGCTATCGTCAAGCGAGAGTGGTGGCAAGCGTGGAAAGCAGAGCGGCCACCTGCCTGTGAGTACGTCATCATGGCCCTTGATGCCGCGGCAGAAACGAACAATCGTGCTGACTTTACCTCCATAACTACGTGGGGTGTCTTTCTCAACGAGGAGACCGAGGCGTACAACATCATCCTGTTAAACGCTATTAAGAAGCGTGTGGAGTTCCCAGAACTTAAGGACCTTGCGCTGGAGCAGTACCAGCAGTACGAGCCGGATGCCTTTATTGTGGAAAAGAAGTCAGCGGGTACCGCGCTTTATCAGGAATTGAGACGTACGGGTATGGCGGTGCAGGAGTACACGCCGCATAGGGGGTCGGGGGACAAGACCGCTCGTCTTAACTCCGTAGCAGATATTATTCGTTCCGGGTTAGTATGGGTGCCTGAAACTCGCTGGGCTGAGGAAGTGGTTGAAGAGATTGCAGGTTTTCCCTTCATGTCTCACGACGACCACGTGGACACGACAACGATGGCCCTGATGCGATTCCGTAACGGAGGCTTTGTTCGCTTACCTAGCGACGAGCCAGAGGATATTAGGTTCTTTAAAGCCCGTAAGCGAGCTTACTACTAATTTGAGGTCCCCATGGCTATAGATAAAGCACTGTACCAAGCTCCCCTTGGTATTGCCCAAGCGTCCCAGAACGAAGATCCGATCGAGATTGAGATCGAAGACCCAGAATCCGTAACTATCGGTATGGGTGACCTTGAGGTCATCATTGATCCTGACTCTGAACAGGATGACGAGTTCAACGCTAACCTAGCGGAACAGATGGACGAGAGAGATCTCGTTGAGCTGGCGGGTGATCTCGTGGGGGACTACGAGGCAGACGTTGGGTCGAGGAAAGACTGGATACAGACTTACGTAGACGGGCTAGAACTTCTTGGATTGAAGATCGAGGAGCGAGCTGAACCATGGGAAGGTGCATGTGGTGTATATCACCCACTGCTGGCCGAAGCCCTCGTAAAGTTCCAAGCCGAGACCATGATGTCTATCTTCCCGGCTCAAGGACCGGTGAAGACTCTTATTATAGGTAAGGAGACCCCCGACAAAAAGAAGTCCGCAGAGCGGGTTCAGGATGACATGAACTATCAGCTCACGGAGGAGATGCCGGAGTACCGGCCTGAGACCGAGCGCATGCTCTGGGGTCTGGGCCTCTCGGGTAATGCGTTCAAGAAGGTGTATTTCGATCCTAGCCTCAACCGGCAGGTGGCTATGTACGTACCAGCAGAAGATGTTGTTGTGCCGTACGGAGCCTCGGATCTTCAATCCTCACCGCGAATTACGCACGTGATGCGTAAGACAGAGAACGAGCTGCGTAAGCTGCAGGTGGATGGGTTCTATCTGGACGTTGACTTAGGGGACCCCGTCGGAACACTTGACGAGGTTGAGAAGACTATCGCTGAGAAGTTGGGGTTCCGGGCCACAACGGATGACCGGTTTAAAGTCCTTGAAATCCACGTTGACCTTGACCTCAAGGGGTTCGAACATAAAGGTGAAGATGACGAGGAGACCGGCATCGCACTGCCTTACGTCGTTACAATCGAGCATGGGACCAGTAAAGTACTGGCTATCCGCAGGAATTGGGAGCCCGACGACGACACATACCAGAAGCGTCAGCACTTTGTTCATTACGGCTACATCCCCGGATTTGGCTTCTACTACTTCGGTCTGATCCACCTCATCGGTGCATACGCTAAGAGCGGCACTTCAATTATCCGTCAGTTGGTGGACGCTGGCACCCTGTCTAATCTGCCGGGTGGGTTCAAGACCCGTGGGCTCCGTATCAAGGGTGATGACTCTCCGATTGCTCCCGGTGAGTTTAAGGACGTGGACGTGCCGTCCGGTACGATGCGCGACAACATCATGCCGCTGCCATATAAGGAGCCGTCTCAGGTCCTCGCCGGACTCATGGATAAGATCGTGGAGGAGGGCAGAAGGTTCGCTAACACAGCAGATCTCAACCTCTCCGATATGTCGGCTCAGGCACCCGTGGGTACCACGCTGGCTATTCTTGAGAGAACGCTCAAGACGATGTCGGCTATTCAGGCCCGCATCCACTTTTCGTTGAAGCAGGAGCTCAAGCTCCTCAAACACATCATCGCGGAGTACGCCCCAGAGGACTACAACTATGATCCTGATGAAGGCTCACGTAAGGCGAGGAAGTCGGACTATTCTAATGTCGACGTTATCCCGGTGTCGGACCCGAATGCGTCAACCATGGCGCAGAAAATTGTTCAGTATCAAGCGGTCTTTCAGCTCGCCCAAGGCTCGCCTCAGCTCTTTAACATGCCGCTTCTTTATCGGCAGATGCTTGACGTTCTGGGCATCAAGAACGCTCAGAAGCTTGTCCCGATGGAAGAAGACCAGAAACCAATGGACCCCGTTTCGGAGAATCAGGCCGTTCTCATGTCTAAGCCGGTCAAAGCTTTCGCATATCAAGACCATCAGGCGCACATAGCGGTACACATGAGCGCGATGCAGGACCCCAAGATCGCACAGCTCCTCCAGAACAATCCGATGGCTCCGGCGATTCAAGCCGCGGCTATGGCGCATATCAACGAGCACCTAGGGTTTGCATACCGGGTAGAGATCGAGAAGCAGCTTGGGTTTAGCCTCCCGCCGCAGAAGGACGAGTCCGGTGAAGACATCCACATGGACCCGCAGGTTGAAGCACGTCTGGCTCCTCTTCTCGCTCAGGCTGCACAACAGCTCCTCCAGCAGAATCAGGCGCAGGCCGCACAGCAGCAGGCCGCTCAGCAGCAACAAGATCCGATGTTCCAGCTCCAGCAGCAGGAGCTGCAGATTAAGGCGCAGGCTCAGCAGGCTAAGGCTCAGAAGGATCAAGCGGATATTCAGCTCAGGCAGCAGGAAGCCGCACGTAAAGCGCAGGCTGAACAGGCGAACTTGCAATTGAAGGCCGGTGATCTGGTGTTGAAAGGTAAGCAGCTTGAACTGGAAGCAGTGAAGGATGCAGCGGATCGTAAGCAGAAGCTTAAAGAAAAGAAAGCCGACATTACGATCGATGCGTTCAAACACATGACCAGCATTCACAACGAGCACCTCCAGCAGAACAAGGACAACGCGCTGGAGGTCCTCAAACACGAGGATGGACTGCGTCGAGATACGACGCACAAGGCGATGGACCACACGCATCAGAAGGACATGGCGGAGATGGCGGCTGAACAGGCTATGCAGCAGGCGAAGCTGCAGGCTAAGAAACAAGCGAAGAAACCTAGGAGTGAGGGGTAAGGTATGGACCTTAGTGAGTATCTTCTTAAGGAATACAGGGAAAGAATGGAGATTCTGTCGGAGGCTCTGTCCTCCGGCGGGGTGACTTCTTACGACGAGTATCGGTATACATGCGGGCAGATTCGGGGTCTCCAAGCCGCGTGTTTTGTAATTGAAGACCTCAAACGACAACTGGAGCAGTCGGACAATGACTAAGCTTGATTTAAGTAAGGCGGTGGACTTGGGGGCGGTACTTAATAACTCTGCAGAGGAGAAGGCGCGACAGCTGCCGGAACCCAAGGGTTATCGCATCTTGTGCGCGATCCCGGAAGCGGAAAAGGAGTTCGACAGTGGACTCTTGAAAGCGGACGAAACGATGCGTACGGATGAGTTGTTGACGACAGTATTGTTTGTCGTCGCTATGGGGCCGGATTGCTATAAAGACGAGTCACGGTTCCCTACGGGGCCTTGGTGTAATGTCGGTGATTTCATTCTGGTGCGTCCGAATGCAGGGACTCGGCTGGTTATCCACGACCGGGAATTTAGGATTATCAACGACGATAGCGTCGAGGCAGTTGTACAAGATCCTCGCGGTATTAAGCGTAAGTTTTAACGGAGGCGGACATGGCTAACGCTGAATTTAAGTTCCCCGACGAGCAGGATGAGAAGCTCGAAGGTAATGATTTTGAAATCGAGATTGAGGACGATACCCCGGAGGAAGACCGAGGTCGAACTCCGCCTGATCCCGATAAGGTAAAGAAGCTGGAAGTTGAGGTCGATGACCTCGACAAGTACAGCAAGGACGCCAAGGACAAGCTCATCCGTATGAAGCGGGTGTGGAATGACGAGCGTCGAGCTCGTGAAGCAGCTGAGCGCGAACAGCAGGCTGCACTTGAAGCCGCGCAACGTCTATACGCCGAGAACCAGCGCATTAAAGAGCTGGTTAATAGTAAGGCTGATGAGTATCAGGAAGGTTTAAAAGAAACCGCCAAGATTAAACTCAAGGCGGCTAAGAAGGCTTTCAAGGATGCTTATGAAGCCGGCGATTCCGAAGCAATGGCAGAAGCTCAGGAAGAAATGACTCGGTTCCAACTGGAGTTGGAAGGGGTTAAGAAAGGTAAAGTAAAAAAGGCTTTACAGGACGATTTTGGTGGTGTACAACCGCCACAACAGACTCAGTATGTACCACAGGCTCAGCCGCAGGTACCTCGCCCTGACGATAGGGTAATGGAGTGGCAGGACAAAAACCCTTGGTTTGGACAAAACCGGGTAATGACCGCAACCGCTCTCGGGGTGCATGAAGAGCTCAGAGACGAACATGGTGAGAGATACATTGGGTCTGAAGAGTATTACGCAGAGTTGGACAAGACTATGCGGAAACACTTCCCCGATCAGTTTAATGATGGGGATGAGAAGGCAGAGCCTAAAGCAGACAAGCCAAAAGCAAAGCCCGCCACGGTCGTAGCTTCAGCAGCTCGGTCGACAGCGCCGAAAAGAGTGAGGCTCACGCAGTCGCAAGTTTCGATTGCTAAGAAATTGGGTCTTACCCCTGAACAATACGTCCGTGAACTTTTGAAATTGGAGGCCTGACATGGCTGTAAATAGAATTGACCGCGAAGCAGATAATAGAGTAGTAGCTGAACGCCCGAAGCAGTGGGCACCTGCTGAACTTCTCCCCGAGCCGATTAAACAGCCGGGTTATGCCTATCGGTGGGTTGCTACCTCAATCCTCAACGTCCCGAATCCCCGTAACTTGTCAGGCAAGCTGCGTGAAGGATGGGAGCCAGTACGGATTGAAGAGCAGCCGCAATTCACACTGCTACTCGATCCTGATAGTCGTTTTAAAGACAATATCGAGATCGGCGGGTTGTTGCTCTGCAAATGCCCTCTGGAACTTGTTGGCCAGCGTAACGATTACGTTAAGCAGCAGACCGAGAACCAGATTAAGGCGGTGGATAACAACTTAATGCGCCAGAGTGATTCTCGTATGCCTATCTTCAAAGAAGGTCGGTCCGATGTTTCCTTTGGCAAAGGTAACTAATCTTCTCTTAGGAGTTTTCCATGGCTTATCCTATCGTTTCAGCCCCCTACGGGCTCAAACCGGTTAATGAGGTCGGTGGTCTTCCGTATGCGGGTTCTACCCGTATGATCCCGATCGCTTCTGGATATAACACCAATCTGTTCTACGGTGATACCGTGCAGCTGTCTGGTGGTACTCTGGTAGCCGGTGCGTACAACTGTACTTCTAGCCCCACTAGCCCGATCGCAGGTACCATCGGTATCTTTCAGGGTGTGGAATACACCAATCCGGGTACCAACCAGCGCATCCGCGCACAGTACTGGCCTGCCGGTACCGTAGCTCAGGACGCAGTTGCGTACGTTATTGACGATCCGCGTACCGTATTCAAGGTCGCCGTAGGCGTTCAGGGCACCTCTTTGGCTAACTCTGGCACCACCATCGGCTACCTGAACGAAACCTTCGTCGGTACCAACGTATACCCGCTTACGGGTAACACGGGTTCTACCACTACTGGCGACTCTGCACTCCTCGTTACGGGCGGCGCAGTAGCTTCTGGTACTTCTGGTAACGTTCGTCTGGCTGGCGCAGCGGCTCCGTTCCGCGTACTCCAGCTGGTTCCTGATACCGCGGTATCAGTCGCAGCAGTAGCCTCTACTTCTGGTTCTAGCACCACTGTTACCCTGACTGCAGCTAACTCTGCAATTCAGCCCGGTATGCAGCTGATCGCACCGACCGGTACGGGCTCTCTGGCGGGTAACTTCATCAGTGTTGTCACTGTAAGTGGAACCACGGTCACCGTGAGCTCTGCTGTTACGCTGGCTTCTGGCACTGCGGTTACCTTTATTGGTTACCCCGAAGTTGTGGTTACTTGGAACAACACGTTCCACAGCTACACCAACTCTGCTGGCGTATAATAGGAGGACTACTTAAATGGCTATTTCACGCGCCCAACTTCTTAAGGAGCTCCTCCCCGGTCTGAACGCTCTGTTCGGTCTGGAGTACGCTCGATACGGTGAAGAACATAAAGAGATCTACGAAACCGAGACCTCTGAGCGTTCATTCGAAGAAGAAACCAAGCTGTCTGGCTTCTCAGCTGCTCCTGTCAAAAACGAAGGTCAGGCGATCTCGTACGACAATGCACAGGAAGCATGGACCGCTCGTTACAACCACGAGACCATCGCCCTCGGCTTCTCCCTCACGGAAGAAGCAATCGAAGATAACCTGTACGACTCTCTGTCTGCACGTTATACGAAGGCTCTGGCTCGTGCCATGGCTTACACCAAGCAGGTTAAGGCCGCAGCTGTTCTGAACAATGGCTTCAATGCCACCTACGTTGGTGGCGATGGTGTGTCTCTGTTCAACTCAGCTCACCCGCTTGTCAACGGTGCTACCAACAGCAACACGCCTTCTACCCCGGCGGATCTTAACGAAACTTCTCTTGAAGCGGCTGTTATCCAGATCTCCCTGTGGACTGACGAACGTGGCCTGCTGATTGCAGCTCGTCCGAAGAAGCTCGTCGTTCCGCCGCAGCTTCAGTTCGTTGCTACCCGCCTGCTCGAAACCGAGCTCCGCGTCGGTACCAACAACAACGACATCAATGCGATCAAGAACAACGGTTCGATCCCGGAAGGTTATACGATTAACCACTTCCTGACCGACGTAAACGCTTGGTTCCTGACCACTGATGTACCGAACGGTCTGAAGCACTTCGAACGTATCGCTCTCCAGAACTCTATGGACGGTGACTTTGATACCGGCAACGTACGGTACAAGAGCCGCGAACGATACAGCTTCGGCTGGTCGGACCCCCTCGGGGTATTCGGCTCTCCGGGAGCTTACTAAGTGTAAAATGGACTGGGAGTTCCCGGTCGGGATCAGGGGGCTTCGGCCCCCTTTTCTTTAGGAGACAATGATGGCTAACCCTTTAGCAGCGCTACAGGCATATTTTCAGAGCAACCCCCAACAAAGCGCGGGTATTGCATCGCTACCGACTACGTCTGCCGCACCGCCTCCGCCAGCGGATACAGGTCCAGATCTTCCTCCGATATGGCAGCAATTTGACGTAAATACGTTGCCTAAGAACTATGTCGAAGACCCAGAAAGTCTACGGTTCCCTATGTATGCTGCAGGAACAGTACCTAAGAATACAGACCCAAAAACAGGGCTAGAAACCCTACCTCTTAGGGACAAGACCAAGATGATGCGTAGCGATACTGGAGAGAACTTGGGTAATCCGTATCTATCCGGGGACCAGATATATGCTATCGCTAGGGGTATGGGGGCAACTAGGCAGCATGGTGTAGCGCAGCTACCGCCGGAACAATTAGCAGGAATGATTCTGCAGGAAGGACGCCCAGACCTAGGCAATAACATTGGGGGTAAACGGGCCAAAAAGCCGGAATACTACGACCCTAACAGTAAAGCGCAGGCCGAAATGTTTGATACGCTGAAATCTAGCGGGCTGCATAGCCATACAGCCTCTTGGCTTACCAAAGCCACAGCTAAGCAACAGTTGGCTGACAGGTTAAAGATCCCGTTCGGAGTCGCATGGAACGGTACCGGTACTAGCAATTATCAGACAGGAGCGCAGTACGGTAGGGAGCTGCAGGCTAACATCAGGGCAGCACAACACCCCAAGAACACCCAACTGCTCGACCTTGTTAAGCAAGGCTATCAAGACGGTTTAAACAACCCTGTAAACGTCAAAAAAGCGGATCTGGAACAAGCGCAATAATCGTCGTTGACACCCGTAATTAAATACCATATAAGGAACCAAGTTCTGGGGATTTTTCCTGTGCCACCACTGACCCAGCAGACGATGCAACGATCGGTACAGGGCTCTTGCATGAGGAGTATTTAAAATGGGTAGAGCTACCTTTTCTGGTCCTATTCTTTCAGGTGACGCTCGGTTTGGGCCGCAGCGCGATGTTGGCTACACTCTGCTTAGCCAAGCTGCTGTATTGGATTTTTCTGTTACGACCCCCGGTTCGCTTAACTACGGCGGTGCTTCTGGTCAGTTCGTAACCTCGCTGAGCAACAGCACGAATTCTCCTAACGTCAACGCATCTGTCATTTCTCCGCAGGCTGGACAGTATTCTGCTAGCCCGACGATTGTGGCTCCGACCGCTGATGCTACCGGCACTAACTACCGCGGAGTCATCTTTTATCTCCCCGTAGGCTCTACGATTGAAGATATCTTCATCGATAACATCGTTCAGCCCACTGACGGTACCCATGCTGTAACCAGCATCCAGCCGTACATTTCCAACACTTTCGCTACCTCTGGCGGCGCATACGCTACCTCGGGTGCTATCACCGGTTCTTCTATTGGCCGCACGTCAGCTACTTTCACCGCCGCTCAGTATGCCAATGCTATTACTACCCTTGCAGACGTACAGAATACGTTCGCACCTAATGTCGTAGAACCTCCGTTCTTCTCTCAAGTAGTAGTTACTCTGGCAATGACGGTATCGAGTCTGACCTCGGTCAACGCAGGTAAGCTGGCAGTTTATGTCCGGTACACTCAGGTAGATCCGAATGTAGGAAGCAGCTCCGCGTACCCCTACGGTAACTTTGACTAACTAATCCCGAGGGGGCTCCGGCCCCCTTTTTCGGACTAACTTAGGAGATTAGTTATGACGATCGTAGTTCCGCAAAATTTAGGGCAACCTATGTCTATCACGCGGGTAGGAAGGCACGAGCCTTTCGAGCTGCAGGTAAGTAGGGGGCAGATCGGCTACCACACTCCAGTGGAGCTTTTTGGGTATAGCACAGCGGTAGGTAGTACGGCGCAAGGCCCTCTTTGGGAAGGTCTTACTCAGTCTGGGGGTAATTACGTTTACCCTTCATCAGCAGCGCAGCTGACTCTTGTCAGTAGTTCAACTTCGGACACGTCCGCACTGCTTGTGCAAGTACAGGGCTTGGATGCCAACTACAATTTGCAATACGAAACTATTGCAATGAACGGCACGACCGGCGTTACCACGGTGGGGTCTTACTTACGTATCAACGGGCTGTACTGCCTGAATGGTAATAACGTAGGGACCATCACCGCTAAAATCAGCACTACGCTGTACGCGCAGATGAATCCCGGTGTTGGGCAGACTCAGATGTCTCTTTACACGGTGCCTAATGGGTATACGTTCTACCTGACCTACGTACAGGCTAACGCCAGCATTGGATTTACGTCAAGCGCGTATATGACATTCGCTGAGTACAACAAGTTTAACCTCCCTGCTACGGACAGCGTAAACGGCTATCCCGTGCCTATAGGTGGCAACACCACGCTTTTGTCACAGTCGCCGTTTGTTCAGATCTTTAATATCCCCTATACCGTACCTGTAGCACATCCAGCTGGCACTGATATTCAGTACCAGATGAAAGCAAGTACGGGTAGTCCATACACGGGCAGCATTTTTGCAGGTGGATATTTGATTGCTAACTCTGTGAGCTAATCATGGCTAAGTCACCCGCATGGCAGCGTAAAGAAGGCAAGTCTGAGAAAGGTGGCTTAAATGCCAAAGGTCGCGCCTCTGCCAAAGCGCAAGGTATGAACCTGAAGCCTCCGGCTCCGAAGCCAAAGACCAAGGAAGACGCAGGCCGGCGTAAGTCATTCTGTGCCCGAATGTCAGGGATGAAGAAAAAGCTGACTTCAAGTAAGACAGCTAATGACCCTAACAGCCGGATCAATAAATCGCTTAGAGCGTGGAATTGCTGATGTCTGACCCATTTGAACACGTAAACGAAGTAGTAAAGCATATAATCGACGCATTATCGCTTGTTACTGTGGTAGGTACTTTGATGGATGCTTTACCCTCTATTGCGGCAGGGTTCTCGATTATCTGGACGATAATTAGAATCTATGAGACCAAGACCATACAGGCTTGGCTCAAGGATGATGACGATGACTAAGCTCGGTGGTCGTACTGACCGCCAGAAAATCAACAAGCCTAAGACCCGGCACGGGGATATGGCCCTTTTCAAAGAAGGTGGTACTGTGAAAGAAAAAGTTAAGCTCTCTGAACCCATGGGTAAAGTAAAGACCGCTGCTCCTAGCCGCGATGGTATTGCTCAGAAAGGCAAGACCAAAGGCAAGCAGATCAAAATGTGCGGCGGCGGCATGGCCAAGAAAAAGTAGGAGCACTACAATGGCTAAAGTAGTTAAAGAAAGTATGGAACCGATGAGCGGCCCGCACATGGTCCGTCATGATGACTTCGTCAGCAAGCATTCTGCTGGTGGCCATAAGCACCATAAAGAGCACTTTAAGCCGCACGGCGCTGGTTTTGAGCACGAGATGGACAAGGTTGTCCGTATGTGCGGCGGCGGCAAGGTAAAGTAATGAGAGCTTCTCGCGGTATGGGTGATATCAACCCATCCAAGATGCCCGGCAAAAAGACTATTAAGCGCAAGGACAACCCTGATTCTGTCGATATGTACAAGAAAGGGGGGTGGATCAAAGGGGCTATTAAAAAGCCCGGCGCTTTACGTAGTGCACTGGGCGTTAAGGAAGGAGAGAAGATCCCTGCTGGTAAACTGGCTAAGGCGGCTAAAGCCCCCGGTAAAATGGGTCAAAGGGCTCGCCTCGCTCAAACTCTTAAGAAATTAGGTAAGTAACATGGCATCTAAGCAGGATATTCTTAGCTTCATCAGCGTCGAAGGTTTTTCTCCGTCTGGGTATGAGGAGAAGATTCTTGATAAGTTCGTAGCATTTCTTGATGCTCCTCCGGTAGTGGCCGAAGCTGACCCCGTAGTGGAAGAGCCCAAGGCTAAGACCAAGAAAGCAGCTGAGCCGGCAGCGGAGTAATCCATGGCTACGTCTGGTACCACCGCGTTCAACCTAGACCTTAACGATCTTTTCGAAGAGGCGTTTGAGCGCTGTGGTAAACAGCTGCGTAGCGGTTATGACTTCCGTACGGCCACAAGGTCCCTAAACCTGCTCACGATTGACTGGGCAAACCGGGGGATCAACCTGTGGACGATCGAACAAGATCAGATCGTCATGAACACGGGGCAGGCTATCTACGCTTTACCTGTCGACACGATCGACATTCTTGACGCTGTGACTCGCCAGTATAACGGTTACACGACGGACCAGATTGATATCAACCTGAGCCGTATCTCTGAATCTACTTACTCTACGATTCCTAACAAGAACGCTTACGGTAGGCCGATTCAAATGTGGGTCAACAGGCAGAGTGGCAACACCGCTGCTATCCCTGCTACGACACTTAATGGGGCGATATCTGCCACAGATACAACGATTACGTTGTCATCAGTTGTGGGCCTTCCTACGACGGGTTTTGTAACTATTGGCACCGAGATCATTGCTTACCAAAACATCCTTGGTAATCAGATCGTCAACGCGTGGCGCGGTCAGGCTAACACTACGGCTGCTAGCCATAATTCAGGGGCTCAAGTGTTCAACACTCAGCTCCCGTGCGTCAATGTATGGCCGACTCCGAATTCTCCGGGTAATCAGTACACGCTGGTCTACTACCGCATGCGCCGCATGCAGGACGCCGGTACCGGTGTGACGACTCAGGATATTCCGTTCAGGTTTATCCCCCCTATGGTGGCTGGAGTTTCGTACTTACTTAGCATGAAGCTTGAAGGCGTTGATCCTAACCGGATTGCAATGTTGAAAGCGGATTACGAAGAGCAGTTCCAAAGGGCTGCTGACGAAGATAGAGAGAAGGCTAATCTCCGTATCGTGCCTAGGGATATGTTCTACTACAGATAGCCATGCCTAATAAATACGCATCTGGCAAATACTCGATCTCCCAATGTGATCGATGTAACTTCCGGTACAAGCTGAAGGATCTAAGGATTCAGACGCTTAAGACTAAGCCATGGCATATTAAGGTCTGTAGGGCGTGTTGGGACCCCGATCATCCCCAGCTCCAGTTGGGTATGTACCCCGTTAATGATCCGCAAGCGGTACGAGATCCTCGCCCTGACGTGAGTTACTACATGTCAGGAACAACCGGGCTTCAAGACAATTTCACGGATGGGATTGTTGAGGATGGGTTTGGATACCCAGCCGGTGGTAGCCGGGTTATCCAGTGGGGGTGGAACCCCGTAGGCGGTGCCAGAGGATTCGATTCTACATTAACCCCTAACAACTTGATCTGTGTAGGACAAGTGGGTACAGTCAACATACAAACTTCCTAGGAGGCCGATATGGCTAAGCACGACGACGTTGCAGAGGATAAGAAATTGATTAAGAAAGCTTTTGGCATGCACGATAAACAGCTGCATGAATCAAAAAAGACCAACCTCAAAGGACTTAAGAAGGGTGGCGTTACCTCTGCTTCCATGAAGAAGTACGGACGTAACCTTGCTCGCGCCAAGAATCAGAGTGGTGGTTAATATGGCTAAGGACAACAAACCGGCAACCGCATACGCGGGTCGTTCCAAAGAAGTTGATATGCAGCGTACTGTCAGCTTTGAACAGTACAGCAATCAGGGTTATCCGGTGGCTGGAGACATGAACTCCAAGTCCCCCTCTTTGGTTGTCAGCATTGGTGCCAACAAGACCAAGAACCTCAATGGTGAAATCACCATGCGGGGCGGCGGGGCGGCTACCAAGGGTACTAAGTGCCGTGGGCCGATGGGTTAAACCATGAATTATGAGACCCTCTATAACAGCATTCAGGCATATACCGAAAATACGGAAGCCCTGTTTGTGTCGAACATTCCTGTTTTTATACAGGAGGCTGAGGCTCGCATATACAACATGGTGCAGATCCCTGCACTACGTAGGAACGTAACAGGTAACGCTACGACAAGTAATCCTTACTTGTCACTGCCGAATGATTATCTGTCGACCTATTCGATGGCTATCATTGACTCTACTGGCGTCTATAGCTACCTGTTGAACAAGGATGTTAATTTCTTGAGGGCAGCTTACCCCGATCCTTCCTACGTTGGGGAGCCTAGATACTACGCGTTGTTTGGTTCGCAGAAGTCTAGCCCGAATGAGCTTAGCCTTATCATGGCCCCCACACCAGATCAGGACTACAGCGTAGAACTCCATTATTTTTATTATCCGCCTACCATCGTACAGGGGCAAATTTCAGCCACTATAGGCCTCGTTGGAGGCACTTTGTACACCGATGGGGTATACCAGAATGTAGCGCTTACAGGTGGGTCTGGAGCTAACGCTACCGCGGATGTCGTTGTTGCTGGGCAGCAAGTAGTATCTTGTGAGTTTAAATTTGGTGGTAACTTCTACGTGGTGGGCGATGTTCTCTCGTGTGCATCATTGGGTTCAACGGGTTCTGGGTTTAGTATTACCGTTAATTCTGTGTCTAATGCTGACGGTACTAGCTGGCTCGGTGATAATTTTGATCCGGTTCTTCTTTATGGGGCGATGAGAGAAGCTATGCTCTTTATGAAACAGGAGCAGGATCTCGTGTCGTACTACGAACAAAAGTTCCAAGAAGCTGTAGGCCAGCTGAACCGCCTCGGCACCGGCCTTGAGCGCGGTGATGCGTACCGCGATGGGCAAGCTAAGATCAAGGTTAATCCATGATTACCCAAGGCCAGACTACGATCTTCAAGAAGAATTGTTTAAGTCGTCTGGAAGACTTTACGGCTACGTCTCCGTACGTTTACAAGATCGCTCTGTATACAGCTAACGCTACGCTGAACAACGCGACAAACGCATACTCTACGGACGGAGAAATCACCGGTACCGGGTACACCGCTGGAGGTAAAACTCTAACCCCTATCGCTCCGGCCTATGACACTACGGCTAATGTAGCCTACGTATCGTTTGCTACGGTGGTTTGGAACCCGGCGTCGTTCACATGCCGCGGTGCTTTGATCTACAACAGCACGACTGGGGCTGCTGTTGCAGTGTTGGATTTCGGTTCAGACAAAACGACAACGAGCACTTTTACAATCAATTTCCCTACGGATGACGCGAGCAACGCGATCATTAGGTTTGCTTAATGAGGTCAGTATGAGTAACGAACTTTCAAATTTTGGCGACCACGCTGTAGCTTCCCTGCAGGCCAACGCGGTTATTCCCGAAGGTATGGGCATCGAAGGTTCTTGGTACGTTGAGTGCCATGACAAGGATGGCAACCTGAAGTGGACTGAAGAATTCCCCAATCTTGTCGTTGCCGCAGGTAAAGAACTCCTGCTCAATACGTTGCTTCGCACCTCGGGAACGTATACTACGGTAGGCCCGTTCTTGGGTCTGACTAAGGTCAGCCTGACCCCGGCAGCGACAGATACTATGACCACGCTGGTTACGACCAATGCGGCTGAATTCATCAACTATACGGTGGGCGGCTCTGCGGTTCGCGGTACGGCGGTGTTTGCTGCGGCAACTTCTACGGGCACCACGCCTTCCAACGTGACTTCATCCACGGCTACGGCTATCACCTACACCATCACGGGCGCGGGCGGTACGGTCTACGGATGCTTCTTGGTTACGGGTACGGGCGCTGTGAACACTCAGAGCTCAACGGCAGGCACTCTGTATTCTGAAGGCAACTTTAGCGTAGCTAAGACTACGACCGCTGGTGATACCGTCAGTTGCACGTACAGCACGAGTGCTACGTCCTAATTTAGGAGCCTCCAATGGCTTTAGTCGTCGCGGATCGCGTCCAAGAAAGTTCGACAACAGCGGGTACGGGAACACTCACCCTATCGGGCGCGGTCACGGGGTACAAAACCTTCAGCACCGGAATCGGTAACGGGAACACCACCTATTACACGATCTTTGATTCCACTGCGAATGTCTGGGAAGTAGGACTCGGCACTGTCGGTGCCGGGACGCTCTCGCGGGATACGGTCCTCTCCAATTCCTCCAATACGACCGCGCTGATTAGCTTCGCTGGTAACACAATCAATGTCTGGTGTGACTATCCTGCCACGCGTTCTGTCATTCAGGATGCAAGTCTTAACGGTACGGCTCCGCAGATCCGGGCTTCTAATGGTTTGCTCGTCAACTCAGCAACGGTAAGCGCCAACTATACGCTGGCTACGGGGGATAATGCTGTTTCTGCAGGTCCGGTTACTATTTCTTCCGGTGTTACGGTCACGGTCAATTCAGGCAGCATTTGGGTGGTGGTGTAATGGCTATAACGCTTGATGGGAATAGTAATGTCAGCCTGCTTTTTAGTTCAGGTGGTAGGGTCACGGGTGACTTTACGAATGCGACATTGCTCAGTCGAGCGATGTTCCAAACCTCCACAGCCAATAGCACCACGGGGATTTACGCACTCCCTAGCGGGACGGCTACGGCAGCATCTTGGCAAGCAACTAACGCGGCTGATCCTACCAACGCAAGCAAAGTTCTAATTGCCACTAACGGCTCGACGGATTGCCAGCTAGTCTCTGGTCGTAACGGTACGGGTACGTACCTGCCTTTGACGTTTTACACCAATGGCTCCGAACAGATGCGCCTCGACTCCTCCGGCAACCTTGGCTTGGGTGTTACGCCGAGTGCTTGGAATTCGGTATATAGGGCATTTGATTTTGGGTCATTAGGAGGTATCGCATCTGCCGCGAATACCGTAGGAATCTATACCAATGTTTATATAGACTCCGCGTTTAACTCCAAATACAAAACCACCAACTACGCAACATCGTATCTTCAGAATTCAAATGGGACAGGCCAACATCAGTGGTTCATAGCGCCTTCGGGTTCCGCTGGCGGAACAATCTCCTTCACTCAGGCGATGACGCTGGATGCGAGTGGGAATTTAACCATATCCGGCGCGACAGCAACAAAAGCATCCGGCACGACATGGGCCAATCCTTCTGATACTCGACTAAAAGACAATCAGCAAAATTACGATAAAGGTTTATCAGAATTGCTACAAATCTCGGTAAAAACATGGGAATTTAACGGCAAAGGAGGAAGTTCACAAGGAGTAAAAGGAATTGGGGTTATTGCTGATGAGGTGGAATCAATTCTTCCCGATTCTGTTGATACATACAGGGCAAAACTAAACGATTTTGATGAGGAAGAAACTGATATTAAGCGTTTTGATGCTTCAGAAGTTATATGGCTTTTGGTCAAATCAGTGCAAGAACTCTCCGCAGAACTCAACGAACTCAAAGCAAAGGTAAACGCATGACGCTCGATGTAACTCTTGAAGAAGCACAGGATATCGTGAAAGTTCTCGCGCAGCTTCCGACTTCATCGGGGGCGTTTCCTTTGTTTGAAAAACTGAGACAGCAGGTTGAAGCTGAAATGAAGGAACAGGAAAATGTCGGGTAACATCAAGCTCAACACCCCCAGCAACGGATCGGTAACGATCTCAACGCCAGATACGGCCTCTGCTGTCACGGTCACTATCCCTGCGGCAACGGACACGGCTACGCTGAATACTCAGGCTCAGACGCTGACGAACAAAACCCTGACTGCCGCAGGCAGCAACACCGTCGAAGCCACATCAGGCCCAACGTCAACGCAATTAGCTGGCAACCGCAACAAGATCATCAACGGCGCGATGGTTATCAACCAAAGGGCCACAGCCGTTACTTCTTCTGGATATACGGTAGATAGATGGGGGTTCAATGCGACACAGAATAGTAAAGCAACAGTTCAGCAAAGCACATCTATTTATCCTGTTGGGTTTACTGCTTCATTGGGGGTAACTTCATCTTCATCATATTCAGTTCTTGCTGGCGATTATTTTGTTCTTAGTCAACCAATAGAAGGTTTAAATTGTTCAGATTTAGCTTGGGGAACTGCCAGCGCTAAAACGGTAACATTATCTTTTCAAGTTTACTCAAGTTTAACGGGTACATTTGGCGGTTCTTTGATGAATAACGCTGGCAATAGGTGTTACCCGTTTAGCTATACAATTGGTTCATCAAATACTTGGACTTCGGTCAGCATAACCATAGCAGGAGATACAACAGGGACATGGGCGACTGACACAAGCACTGGGATTTATGTGTTTTTTGGATTGGGCGCAGGAAGTACCTATAGCGGCACCGCAGGGTCATGGGCTGCTTCAAATTACCGCTCCTCCACCGGCGCAACCAGCGTAGTCGGCACTTCTGGCGCAACTTTCTACATCACAGGCGTCCAGCTAGAAAAAGGCGCTACGGCAACACCGTTTGAGAATCGTCTCTACGGCACTGAATTGGCGTTGTGTCAGAGGTATTATCAGTTTTGTGGCGCGGCCAGCGGTTTTTGGTTCGCAAACAACATATTTTATGCGGTTGGGTCATACCAGACAATGAGATCAACGCCTAGCGTATCTTTACAAGGAAGCAATCTAGTAGATTACGCCTTTGGCTCTCCCGGTCAACCTAGTGGGACTATTGCAATATCCGCTGGGGCTAGTCCCTGTGGGGCAGAGTTTAATATATATTTAAACACTAGCTCAGGCACGACCAATGGGCAGGTAATGACTATTAGAGCTTCTGGAAGTAACAGCGGCATCGCTTTATCGGCGGAGTTATAGAAAATGTATATACAAGCAGTAAATCGGGATGGAAGTATTTCATGCGTCATAAGGCTTGAGGACAAAACAGGAATCCCCTTCGACCCCGCCAACAGCGATTTCCAAACCTTCAAGCGAGAAGTCTCCGAAGGCGTTGAACTCCAAGACCCTGATGGCAACGTGATGACGCAGGAACAGGTTGATGCGTTCCTTAAAACCATTCCGTAGGTAAAGCCATGTCGGTAGTTAAAAGTAACGCCCATCAAGTAGGGCAATCCGTAACGGCGACGAACAACATGACTTGGTATCAACCGGCCACCCCGGATGGCACGGTTCGCTTGGGTGTCGGTAACGCTGGGGCTACGACTGCTGATGTGATTACGGCTTCATCCACGGGCATCGCTGTTCCAAGCATGAGTTCGGCGAATACGTTTGGGTTTAAGAATAGGCTGATTGACGCGGGATTTATCATTAACCAGAGGGGTTATACCTCTGGAACAGCTCTTTCGTCGGGTTCTTACGCCCATGACCGTTGGAAAGCAGGATCTTCTGGGTGTACGTATACCTTCACGCAAGGGTCGAACGGCGTACCTATTACGATCACCATCACAGCCGGAGCGCTACAGCAGGTTATCGAAGGATGCAATGTAGCCGAAGGCGGAACCTATACGCTTTCTTGGCAAGGTACGGCGCAAGCGTCGATCAATGGCGGCGCAGCATCGGCAAGTCCCTTGACGGTCACAGGAGTCACGGCTGGCGCTAACATGACCATCCAGTTTAATACAGGTACGGTTTACGAGCCCCAACTCGAAGTCGGTTCAGCAACAACATCTTTTGACTTCCGCGCTTACGGGACTGAGTTGGCGTTGTGTCAGAGGTATTTTGAGATTGTTGCGGATACTAGTAATTACGCAAATTCGTTCATGATTGCCAGAATGGACGGTGCTGCTAGTGCGTTAGGTGTTTTTCAATTCAGAGTCAATAAGAGAGCAAGTGCATCAATAACAATAAGTGGCTCTGCCACTTTGTATTTCAACAGCACAAGTCAAGTAGTTACAAGTTACGGATCAAGTGCTGGATCTGGCGGTGGGCGACTTCAATTTATGGCACTTAGTGGCGGGGCAATAAATACAGCGGCCCATGCTGATATCGGCAGCTTGTCACTCACTGCCAGCGCGGAGTTATAAGATGTATAAGCAACTTGAGTACAACAACGTCATTGATAGCATATTGCTAGTGGAATTAAACGCCTTCATCCCCTTCGACCCCGCCAACACCGATTACCAGAAATTTAAAACGGATGTAGCCGCAGGGGTGCCCTTGGAGGACACCGAAGGTGTCCTGATGACCCAAGCTGAAGTAGACGCTTTCCTGCAGACGATTCCATGAGCAACATCTACGCTTGGACGATCACCGCGATGGACTGCGTGCCGCAGGTAGACGGCCTGATGAACTATGTGGTGACCAGCCATTGGCTCTGCCAAGGCACGGATGGATCGTATACAGGCTCCGAGGCCAACACGGCAACCTTCGTCATTGATCCAAACAAGCCGGACTATATCCCCTACGACCAGCTCACTGAAGCCGAAGTTGTAGCGTGGACGCAGGCTGCGCTGGGGCCTGATATCATTCAAACTGTGTACGCATCTATCAACGCGCAGATTGAGACACAGGAAAACCCGAACATCATCCAACCGCCCCTACCTTGGAAGCTAGGCTAAATGTTTGGTCGCTACGCCGTATCGCAAGCACCGTTTGCTGGTCAATCGGGGAACTTCTACGCTCTCTCACTTACAGAGAACGTCAACCTTGCGGATACTAAATCGCTCGCGTACACAGCCGTTTTTACGATTACCGAGAATTTTAACCCCGCTGATTCCAGCACTCAAGCTTGGGCGTTTACCCAATCTCTTACCGAAAACTTTAGCTCGGCAGACTCCAGTACACAGGCGTCCCAGTTTTATTTCACTCGTGCCGAGAACACCACACTAACCGAGACTGAATCAGGCTCTGTTCTATTTAGCTTCAGCATTACGGAGCCGCTTACCTCTGGGGATTCAAGCACTCAAACTTCGGCTTATGGGCAGACCATCACCGAAAACATCACCCTGCTGGATCTTAATTCTCAGTCGGACATTTTCTACCTCAGCCTAAACGAGAACACCACGCTTGCTGACAGTAGTACACAGCGCTCTGCTTTTTTAGAGTCGATTACGGAAGCCACGTCGGTTGCAGATATCCTAACTATTGCCGCTCAGTTTAAGGAATCCATCACAGAAAACGCGAGCCTCACAGACTCCAATACGCAGCAGTCAAACTTCTACGACACAATAACTGAGCCGTTTAGCATTGCCGAAACCAGCTCGGGGGTGCTTGTTATTACGTATACGATCAATGAGCTGATGTTCCCGAAAGACTCAGCTACGGTCACGGCCCAATTTAAGTCGTCTATCGTTGAGGATTTTACGCTGGACACCCCGATCAGATTCCACGGGTGGTTAGAAGTCAACGACGACCAGACGGGTGCATGGAGTGCTGTAAATAACGTACAATCAAGTACATGGACCGACATAGACGACACCCAGAGCACCGGTTGGGTTCCTGTAAACGACGACCAATGAGGGCACTATGAACACGGTGATTGCTTATCTGCTTAAGCAGGTTGTGGATATGATCCTTGGCGCGGAAGTTCTTGAGCGTGTAGCGGGAGCCGTACAGCGTTGGGATGAGAAAAAAATCTCCGGCCTTGAAAAGAAACAGGGGGTCCTTGATGAGCTTGAGATTATCGGGCTCAAGCTGACCGGGGCAGCAGCTAACTTTGCTGTTGAAGCAGCAATTCAGTACTTGAGGGCTAAAGGATGAACATTTTTAAAGCGATCGCGGACGGGTCTCAGGTCTTTGCTCAAGGTAAAGCCATTCAGTTCAGCACCGTTCTGACTAACGCTGAAGCCGGTGGGGTCATGCTGTATAGCTTCCTGTCTGCTCTGGTCCTTCTTTTGCAGGACCTCGGGATCAATGTGCAGGTAGCTGCCACGGATCTTCATACTATGTCTAATGGATGGGCTATCACCGCTGGGTTCATTTACAGTATTTATCGAGTTGCTACCAACCCTGCAGCTGGCGTTAAAACACAATAAACCGTTACGTGCGTAACTGAGGACACACCATGGCAACTACGTATTCGACCAGCCTTAAACTAGCGTTGATGGCTAATGGTGAGAACTCCGGTACGTGGGGTACGGTCACCAACACTAACTGGAACATGATCGAGCAGTCGGTAGCGGGCAGCGTGACGATCACGATGTCTAACGCCAACTACACTCTTTCAAACCCTAACGGGGCTGTAGGTGAAGCCCATGCCGCTGTACTCAACGTCGGCGGGACTAACTCGGGGGTATATCAGGTAGTAGCCCCACTAGCACAAAAGATCTACATGGTCTCTAACCAGACTTCGGGTGGATACGCTATTACAGTGGGCGCTTCTACTGGACTTGTGGCGACCATACCTAACGGAGCTACCACGCTAGTTTATTGCGATGGTACGGGCTTCTACTCAGGTGTGTCTGGTGCTTCCGGTAACTTCAACATCGGAGGTAATCTCACCGCTGGGGGTACTCTTACTGTTGGTGGTAACGCATTTACTTCCAACATAACCTCTACAGGTATTGTATCCGCTAACGAGCTTACTGCACCTACTTCATCGGTCACAACGGCGGCTGTTGGTAATGAAACTATTACTGTAAGCCTTGGAGTGGGCACAGCAGCGTCAGGCACTTCTGGTGAGATTAGGGCTACAACTAACATCACTGCTTACTACTCCTCGGATAAAAGGCTTAAGGAAAACATCGCGCCTATCATTGATCCGCTAGCCAAGGTTGCTATGCTCAATGGCTGCTCGTTCGATTGGGTTAAAGACTATATTGACGCTAGAGGCGGCGAAGATGGGTTCTTCGTACGTAAGCATGACGTGGGTTTGATTGCCCAGCAGGTCCAAGAAGTTATCCCCGAAGCCGTTGCTGAAAGGCCAGACGGGTACTTAGGGGTGCAGTACGACAAGGTTATTCCGCTTTTGGTTGAGTGCATTAAAGAACTTTCTGCAAAGGTAGAGGCGCTGGAGAATCGCCATGGCGCTTAATAATTCAGGTCCTATTTCATTAGCTGGGCCGATAGCCGGGCAATCGATAGCCCTGACCATCCTTCAATCCCCTACGGGGCAGATTTCCCTAAACGATACCAACGTCCGTACGTTGTCCGGGGTTACTACACCCAACAGTCAGATCACGATGCCCGGTAATTTCTACGGTAAAGCTTGGCATGCGTCCGCTGTGGATTTTTTTATGATGGGTGGTGGTGGAGCTGACGGCCCTTCATGGGGTGGCGGTGGCGGTGGCGGGCAGATGGTTGGGCAGAACGGAATAACAGTAGGGGTATCAACCGGTGTTACTTATCCGGTTACTGTGGGTGGTGCTGGATCAAGCTCGTATGTTTTTGGCTATACAGCGGTCGCTGGTGGTGGTGGAGCTTACGGTAGTAGCGGGTGTAGCAACGGTAACAGCGGTGCTTGTGGTCAAGGCGCTCCAATGTCCCTTACTCCTGCTTATACATGTAGTCCGGGAGGAGGATCAGTCGGTGGCTCAGGTGGTGGCTCTTACTCTTGCTGCGGGAGCGCGGCTTACGACGCTTCTACTGGCGGCGGCGGTGGACTTGGGGGCACAGGGGGGTATGCTTCATCTAACCGAGGGGGGGATGGTGGTGCTTCGTTAATATCCACTTTCACGGGCACCGCGGTGCCTTATGGTGGGGGTAAACCGGGCCAAACTATTGTGTGTGGTACTACGGGTCCTTGTGCTTATCCTAACTGGTATGACTCAGGGTATGGCCCAAATACCGGATACGGTAGCTATTCCGGGGTAGTCATAATAAGAGTTTCTGACCAAGTATTACAGCCAACTACCACTGGGTATCCCACAATAAGCCATTACAACGGGTATTATTGGTACAAGTTTACCGGTTCTGGATCAATTACGTTCTAGGTGAAACATGGCACATTTTTGCGAACTAGACCGTGACAACTTGATATTGCAGACTATCGTTGTCGATAACGCTGTAGTAAATAATTTACCGTATCCAGATTCTGAACCGCTTGGCATTCAGTTCTGTCAGTCGTTGTACGGAACCAGCACCATTTGGCTGCAAACTTCTATCAATGGATCTTTCAGGCGGTGCTACGGGCAACCGGGGTATTCGTACATGCCCCAGTACGACATTTTCATAGAGCCTAAGCCATACCCCTCTTGGGTGTTCGATCCGGTGACAAAAAACTGGGTGCCACCTACACCTATGCCTAGCGATGGGCAAAGTTACTATTGGGATGAGAATTACCACGAATGGGTTCTGGTGGGTTCCAGTGTAGTTCCTGACTATGAAGTGACGTGATGTTTGTAGAACAACCCAAAGCGCAAGAGAGATATGATGTTTGTAAACCTTGCGAGCACTTTAGGAAAGAGCTAGCTCAGTGCGCCAAATGTGGGTGCTTCATGAAAGTTAAGGTCAAACTGACAATGGCTAAATGCCCAGAGGGGAAGTGGTGATGGTGACCTCGCAGCAATGCTTTGCCAAGTACGGAGATCCTTCGGCTAACGAAGGCAAGTTCATGGTCGTATGGGACGTTCCCGCTTGCTGTGAACATGGCGCGATCCCCAAGAAGATCTACTGCAATAAGGACATCGTACCTTTACTAACGCAGGCGTTTAAGAATATAAACGATCGCGGACTTGCTAATCAGATCAAGACTCACGACGGATGCTTCAATGTTCGCAAAAAGCGTGGTGCTACTTCCATGTCCCTGCACTCGTGGGGACTAGCTATCGACATCAACGCGGCGTGGAACGGCTTCGGAAAACGGCCTACTATGAGCCCTGAACTTGTGAAGTGCTTTACCGATGCGGGCCTCGATTGGGGTGGAGTCTGGAAAAAACCAGATGGCATGCACTTCCAAATAGCTAAACTCCCGTAAGGAGATAACGGTGCCTTTACAAAAACTCCAATTCCGTCCGGGCCTCAACCGAGAAGGCACTGACTATTCCAACGAAGGCGGCTGGTACGACGGCGATAAAGTTCGCTTCCGTTCAGGTTTCCCTGAAAAGCTTGGTGGTTGGACTCAGTTTTCACCTAGCACGTTTAATGGAGTGTGCAGGTCGATATGGAGTTGGTTGGACGGTGACGCGGGTTCTGGCAATACCTATGTTGGGGTAGGTACTAACACTAAGTATTACATTTACTTCGGCGGCATCTACAACGACATCACTCCGATTGTTCAAACGGACACCCTGTCTAATCCGATTTCTACCGCGTACTCTACGCTTAACGGGGGAATCAATACTTCCGTTACTACACTCACATTGACTTCAGCGGCTTCTTTCCCGATCAATGGGGGAGTTATCCTCATCGGGTCTGAAAAAATTGCTTACACGTCTGTTTCGGGCAGCACATTGACGGGACTAACCCGTGGGTACAACGGGACTACAGCGGCTGCACATTCAACTGGCGCGGCAGTCGGCTGCTATACAGTACAGATTACGGATTCTGGATACTCGCCCGGAATAGGGGACTTCCTTATTATCTCTGGTGCTTCAGCTGTTGGAGGGATCACCCTTAGTGGCGAATACACCGTTACGACTCTTGTGTCCTCTACGGTCTTCACTGTGCAGGCTACTACAGCCTCGACATCCGCGGCGACAGGCGGTGGTACGGTTACTGTTCAATACGAATACCCTATCGGACTTAATGTCTATACAATCGGCACAGGTTGGGGCGCGGGTCCTTGGAACGCTGGATCTTCTTCCGATCCTTGGGCGCACGGTTGGGGGACCGCTTATTCTTCAGGTATCGGTGAGCAGCTCAGGCTTTGGTCTAACGACAACTTTGGTGTTGATTTCGTTATCGCTCCGCGTGGTGGTCCTATCTATTACTGGCAAGACTCTTTAGGAGTCAGCGCTAGGGCACAAGCCATCAAGACTCTGGCTAACACAACCACAGCAATTACAGACGCTAGCACTTTCTCATCGGGGGTGTCCTCGATAACGGTCACAGCGGCTAACGCGCCTTATATCTACCCGTACATGTACATAACGGGAGTTGGTATTCCTTCTGGTACGTACGTAGCTCCAGCGTACGTTACGGGAACTACCACGGTGCCTATAACGGCTAACACCACATCGGCTAGTTCGGGTAACTACAGCTTCTCTTACGCGGGTGCTTTTGCTCCTGTTTCAACCTATCAGGTCATCACCTCGGTTATCCAAGAGTTTGTCATCGCTTTCGGGTCCAACACATACTCTCCGAATAACGCGGGTACAGAGTTCAATGGCATGCTGGTCAGATGGTCAGATCAGGCTAACCCGTATCAGTGGGTCCCTACAGTAACTAACCAATCAGGTGAATACCTCCTCACCAACGGGTCTTTCATCATGGGGGCTCGGGCGACACGCCAAGAAATTCTGGTGTGGACTGACTCAGCACTTTACTCGATGCAGTACGTAGGGGCTCCGTACATCTGGGGGTTCCAGATCATGATGGACAACATTACGATCATGTCCCCTAACTGCATGATTACCGTCAACAACGTGACGTATTGGATGGGGCGTGATCGGTTCTATATGTATTCAGGCCGCGTCGAAGTTCTCCCTTGCGCTCTTCGCCAGTACATTTTTGACGACATCAATCAGTCTCAGGCTTATCAGGTATTCACTGGAACGAACAACGCGTTCAACGAGATCTGGTGGTTCTACGTAAGTAACAGTAGTGGTGGCACTCAGGTAGACAAGTATGTGGTCTACAACTATTTGGATCGGGTGTGGTACTACGGCACCATGAATAGATCAGCTTGGTATCAGTCGGGTACGCAGACGTACCCCATAGCCGCGGACTACAACAACAGGCTACTTAATCACGAGAACGGTACAGACGATGTGTCCACAGGGATTCCGGTGGCTATCTATTCGTATGCTCAGTCTTCTGACTTTGATATTGGTGATGGGCACAACTTTGGGTTTGTATGGCGCATTCTGCCGGACATAAACTTCAACGGTTCCAATGTGAACGATCCTTACGTCACCATGACAGTAAGACCCCGGTACAATTCGGGAACGCCGTACGGACAGGCCGACACCCCACAGGTGCAAAGCTCTCAGAATTATTCTATAGCTCCGCAGTACACCATCCAGCAATTTACCGGGCAGGTATACACCCGCCTGCGAGGTCGTCAAATGAGCTTTAGGATTGAATCCGATAGCCTCGGTGTAGCGTGGCAGCTGGGCAGTCCCCGAATTGATATTCGTCCTGATGGGCGTAGGTGATCTATGACCACTCCAGCTAAGCTACTTCCGTTACAGTCAACCAGAGCGCCTGACCTGCCCATTACTCCGGTGGAATACAGCCAGACGTTTCAAGACCAGTTGGCTAATGCGCTACGCCAGTACTTTGCCCAGATTGACTCGTTCACTCGGGGGTCCAACAACAACTTTGACATTACGTATAGAAGCGTAAAGGTCGTATCAGCGTCTTACATTATGTCTGCATCTGATTCGGTGTTGTTGGTGAACGCTCCAACCAGCGTAAAAATTAACCTACCGATAAACAACCTTACCGGGAATACGGTAACGATAAAAGACAGCGCCGGTAATTTCGCTACCCATAACTGCACTGTAGTAGGCACGATTGATAACACTACTAACCTTACGATGAACGTAAACTATGAGTCTCGTACCTTCATTTATAATGGAATCTCATGGAACATAATCGGGTCGTAGCATGAAAGCTGTCGAAAAGCCTAGAGTTACACTAACAGACTTCAAGGCGGCTATGGCCTCGGCTATCGATAGCGGAGAGATAGAGCAAGTAATTCCACCTCTTGAGCATTACCACACGGCCAAGCAGTACGGTAGACGGATCTTTGTCAAAGCGGGTACGGGGATTCTTACCAAGGTGCATAAGTCCGAACACATCACGGTAGCCCTCAAAGGCCATTGCACAGTGGTAGATGAACACGGTGATACGACAGAAGTTATTGCTCCGGCAGTATTTATCACAAAGCCGGGTACGCGGAGGGCGGTCTACGCCCACGACGATGTCGAGTGGCTCACCGTGCATGCTATCGAAGAACAGGACATTGACAAGATTGAAGCTGCTCTGGTCTGTGACTCTCAGGAAGAAGCTGACGCGGAAGACTACAAACGGGTACTTCAGGAATACAACCTGAATGAGCGCATGGCTCGCCTTATTTCTGAAAACCCTAGGACTCAGATCGATGCCCCAGAAGGTGAATGGGCTGCTTACTATATCGGAGAGTCAACTCGGGAAGGCATGGGTGTCTTTGCCAATCAGGATTTTGCCCCCGGAGACAGGATAGGCGCTGTAAGAGTAGGTCTGATGCGTACACCGGTTGGCCGATACACTAACCATAGTGTGAGTCCTAACTGCGAATTTATGATTGAAGGTAGCAACATTGCCGCCTACGCGATACGCCCCATAAACAAGGGGCAAGAAGTTACAGTATGTTATAGACTTGCGCGTAAGGTAAACGTAGAGGCCTCACGCCTTTTGGAGAAGCCATTATGAGTTTCATTGATATTGCCGCGCTTATAGGCATTGGAGCTACCGAAGCTGGTGTTGTTGGGGCTGCTGGAGCGGGTGCGGCAGAAGCCGGTGGTCTTGGTGCTACCCTTGCAGGTACTGGAAGTGTATTGGGGGATGCTGCTGCAGCCTCATTGGCCCCCGACGCTATATTAGGGTCTAGTTCTCTTATCGGAGGAGCTGACGCCGGTTTGATGAGTATGCCGGCTGATATCGCTGGCGCTGGGTCTATGGCCGTCCCCGGTGGTTCTGTAGGAGCGGGCACGAGTGGAATTAGTGCCGGTGTAGGATCTGGAAGTGCTCTAGGGGAAGCGGCTGGGAGCGCGGTAGCCCCCAGCGCTACACTAGGTTCTGACTCGCTATTGGCGGGTGGAGCCGGTGCTTATGATCCTGCTATGTATGAAGCAAGTAGTGTAGGCGCTCAGATGGGAGCGGGTTCTACCGGCGCGGATACTTCTGGCTCTGTAGGATCTCAAGTGGCTAATGCGGCTAGTAAAGCTCCTAGTTTCCTTGAACAGTATAAGACTCCTATTACATTAGCTGGTTTAGGGCTAATGGGGGCTGGTTTATTTAGAAAGCCTACGCAAGCTACGCCTCCGGGATCTACCTACAACCCGTTGTCTTGGTATAAGTTCAACCCTAGGACTTTCCAGCCTTCTCAGCCTACGTACATTCAGACAGGTTTTGCTGAAGGTGGGATTACCTCGTTAAATCAGACTAACCCTGATCCTAACCTGATGAATTCAGGGTCGTCTAAAGTCGACTTCATGGGCCAAGGTGCATACCCCACTAGCCAGCAGAAGCTGTCTTTTTACTCATCCCCAACCCAGATACCGACGAGTGCTCAGCAGGCTATGGCTAGCTACGAGCCGAACACCAACCCGTTGACGGGGGAGATGACGAACCATTTTGCTAGCGGCGGTATTGCTGACCTTGGCAGGTATTCAGACGGCGGTCGTATGACCCGTGGTCCCGGTGATGGGATGAGTGATGATATCCCCGCTACGATTGCTGGCAAGCAACCGGCGCGTCTGGCTGATTCCGAGTTCGTCATACCCGCTGATGTAGTTAGTCATTTGGGTAACGGGTCTACCGACGCTGGTGCTAAGCAGCTCTATGCCATGATGGACCGGGTACGTAAAGCAAGGACCGGACGTAAGGCGCAGGCCAAGCAGATTAACCCGACTCGCATGATGCCGGTATGACTTTAACCGTTCAGTACGTACCTACTGATTACGCTGCTCAATCTTGGGGGCAAGTAGAACCGTACGTTGCTGAAGCCTTAAAACATTCGAACGGTGACTATACGATTGACCAGATGAAGCTTCTGGTATGCACGGGACAGCAAATGCTGCTCGTTGCCACGGACGAAAGTAATACGGTTCATGGGGCTGCTACAATTTCGTTTATTAACTACCCTAATGCTAGGGTAGCGTTTATTACCGCCATGGGCGGTAAATTAATTACCGGGAAAGATACCTTTCCTCAGATGTGTAGAGTTCTCGGACTGCAGGGCGCTACTAAGATCCAAGGGGCCGTAAGGCCTTCTATGGCTAGGTTGTGTAAACACTACGGCTTCTCTGAAGTAGCCGCTCTTGTGGAGATAGAGTTATGAGTGGTGGCGGCGGCGCTGGAGTACCAGCAAATACTTCGTCCAATGTAACAACGAGTAACATCCCTACTTACCTGCAGCCGTACGCTTCGGCAATGCTGGGTGGGGCCATGAAACAAGCGTTTCAAACGGACTCCAAAGGTAACATTACTGGCACCACCCCGTACGTGCCCTATGGAGTTAATCCTTCATACAGCGCAGCTGTTACCACAGCGCAGCAAGATCCGGCGCTTACTCACTACGACCCAAAAAATCCTCAAGCTACCATTGACGCGCAAAATGCGTATAACCAAGCGGTGCTTGCACAGCAGCAAGGTACTCAGCAGGCGTATGGTATTGACCCCACAACCGGTCAGCCGGTAGCTGGCGGTGCGGCTGGATCAGCCTACGTAGCCGGGTTTAACCCGATGCAGCAGCAAGCGTTTGCTGAGGCGCAAGGACTTCAGGTTCCCGGTCAGTTTGGGCAAGCTACTGGCTATGCCAATCAAGCGGCTCAGGGTTCTCTGGGCATCGCGGGGCTTACTCCGGGTCTGGCTAATCAGGCGCTAGGCTATGGAGCTCAAGGTGCTGGATACGGGCAACAGGCTGTAGGTTTTGGGCAAGACGCTGCCAACCTAGGTATGCAGGCGTATCTCAATGCGGCTAATACCGCTGGAAGCGCTGGGTCTCAGGCGCAGGGTTATGGGGCTCAAGCCGCTGGTATAGGGCTTCAAGGTTTGGGTTACGGCGCTCAAGGCGCTGGGTATGGGTCTCAAGCGGCTGCTCAGGCGGGCTTGGGTTATGGTGCGGGGGCTAATTACGCGGCTCAGGCTACCAACCCGTATGCCATGCAGGCGTACATGAACCCATACGTTCAGGCTTCGCTCGCCCCTCAGCTCCAACAATTAGCACAGCAAACAGGTATTCAAGGCGCAGCTCAGCAAGCCGCGGCTACTTCATCTGGTGCCTTTGGTGGATCTCGTTCAGCATTGCAAAACGCGCTTGTGCAGCAAGCTGGTAACCTCGCGGCCCAACAGGCGATCGGTCAGGGGTATAACCAAGCATATCAGCAGGCTCAACAGGCCATGCAGTATGGGGCTGGTCTCGGAGTTCAAGGACTTCAGGCAGGTACTCAGGCACAGCTCGCTGGTATTCAGGGTGCACAGACCGGTATTGCCGGTATTAGCCCGGCGCTTCAGGGGTATCAGACAGGTCTTTCCGGCGTGGGACAGCAGATCAATGCGGGTCAGCTCGGCCTTCAGGGCGCTGGCGTCGGGATGCAGGGATATCAGACAGGTATTCAAGGCGCACAGACCGGTATTCAAGGAGCGGGGCTCGGGCTTCAAGGCGTACAAGGCGCTACCGCCGCGGATCAGCTGGGTCTTCAGGCATACGGTCAAGCGGGTACCGAAGGCGTTAATCTCGCTAACATTGGTAATCAGCAGCTTGCGGCACAGCAAGGCATTATCGGACTGCAATCTCAGCTCGGTGGTACACAGCAGCAACAGGCGCAGAACGTCATCAACGCTGCAATGAATCAGTACCAGACTCAGCAGCAGTACCCTTACCAGCAGTACTCGTTCCTAAACAGCCTGATCCGAGGTCTTCCGACTTCTAGTAGCACTCAGCAGACTTATCAAGCGGCTCCTAACCCTTACTCTCAGGCAGCGGGCCTCGGTGTTGCTGGGCTGGGCATGTACAACGCTATGTCTGACATCAGGACTAAGGACAACATAAAGGCGGTTGGTCGACTCAAGAATGGCCTTACCCAGTACGAATTTAACTACAAGCCAGAGTTCGGTGATCCTAGTATTCGTTATCGTGGTGTCATGGCTCAGGATGTTGAGCAGATTAAGCCGGAAGCTGTTGGGGTATTGCCGAATGGCTACAAGTACGTCAACTACGACATGATCGGTACCCGTATGGAGGCAGTGTAATGATCGGAAGCATGCTTAATACTATGGCTACCGCTCAGAAGTTGAGCATCCAGCAAATTCAGAAAGGAGTGCAGGACGGCACGATCCCAGCTTACGTTGGTGTACCGCTTATCGAGCAGAAAACCAAGCAAGTGCAGCAGGCTGCTGCAGCGCTCCAAGGACAGCAAAGCCGGAATCAGCCGCCTATTGCTGAGCAAGTTATGCAGGCTGCGGATCAGGTAACCCGTCCGGTAGCGCCCCCCACACCCGCTATGCCGGCGACCGATCGACAGCGGCCTGCTCCTTCTCGTGGTATCGACGCAGCTCAGAGCAACATGCCTGAACAATACGCTGGCGGCGGTATTATTGCGTTCAACGGCGAGGACGGGTCCCAAGTGCAAGACCCGTATGAGTCTTATGAGGGAGAAGCTATTACGCCGGGAGATGAAGGTTCTTGGCGTAGCATATTGAAGAAGTTTGTGCTGCCTCATAGAGTAAACAAGGCGCAGGACTTTGGTCCTTCGCAGCGCCCTCAAGACCCTGCTCAAAACTTTGTACCCGCTGTACCTCCGGCACCGGCGACAGGGGCTCAACCTCCTGCTACTCCGTCTGGACCAGCGGCTCCTCCCGCTTCTCCTGATATCTCGATTACTCGTGGGCCGCAAGCCGCGCCTCCATCGGCTGCTCCTCAGACTCCGCAAGGAAGTGCATTCAGTGGTATCGAAGACCTGTACAAGTCATATCTTGATCGCGGGCGTACTGACCGTGACGAATTGAAAGACCTCATACTTGGGCAGAAAAAAGATAGGGCTCAGGAAGAAAGAGATAACGCTAGCATGGCTTTGATGAAGGCCGGCTTCGGTATGATGGCTGGTCGTTCGCCATGGGCGCTTACTAATATCGGTGAAGGTGCTCAACTCGGCGCTGAATCCTACGGTAAAGGCATCGAACAACTACATGCAGGGGACCGCCAGATTGTGCAGCAACTTGCTAGCCTTGGTCTCAAAGGTCAGGAACTCGATCAGGCCGCACTTAAAATGGGCATTGACTTGACTCAGCACAAAGCTATGGAGCCCTACTATCAGTCAGCCGCAGAGGAAAACAGGGCTAGGGCTGGTCTGTATCCAGCGCAAGCTGGTTTGTATGGGGCTCAAACTGGACTTACCAGAGCGAACGAGGCTCAAACCCTCACCGAGACTAGCCTACTTCCTATTAAGACTGAGATCGACAAGATAAGGCCTACGCACAGAGCCACAAGGCAGCGGGCTATAAGCCTCCTTCTGATAAGTACATATCCACTATTCAGGAACAAGCTGAAGCTGCTATGGCAGATCCGATCAACTCGGGATTGCCTCTAAGCCAAGAAGCTATCATTGCGCTGACCAAGACCCCGAAGGGCAGTACGTCCTATAACAATGCGCTACGTGAAGTACAACAGTTGGCATTAGAACGCGCTAGGTTCAAAATGGCACAACGTGGAATGTGGGCCGGACAGGGCTCCGGTGGCGGTATCGAAGAGGAAGATTAAATCATGGTAGCTCGTGCGGATGTGCCCGGCTTTGGGCCTATGTATTTCCCCGATGACTTATCGGATGCAGAAATAAAATCCAAAGTCGCATCCACCCTAGAGGGGATGAAAGGACTACGTCCTGCGAAGATAGAACCTGTTGCCACCGCTGCTAGTGGTGATCTCTCCAAAGCCAAGAGAGAAGTGCTGGATACAATCGCCGGCACTGAATCACCCGACTACAACACCCTCTATGGTGGCCGTAAGATAGCGGACCTTTCTAGGCACCCCGGTATTGACGTGCCTATTATGAGCGGTCCAAACGTAGGTAAGACCTCGTCCGCTTTTGGCCGGTATCAGTTTCTTGAGCCCACTTGGAACGAGCAGGCTAGGAAGCTCGGACTCAAGGATATGTCCCCTACCAGTCAGGATGCCGCTGCGTGGAACCTTGCGTCTGAGACCTATAAGAACAAAACTGGCAGAGACTTAGAGCAGGATTGGGCTTCTGGCGATCCCGCCACGAGGCAGAGCGCACTCAGTGCGTTGTCGACTGTATGGACCTCCCTCCCCGGTGGTATTGAGCAGAGCGCCAAGTACGGTAAGCAACGTATCCTAGACCCCAAAGAACTATCTACTTCCGAGCTTCTTAAAGGCGGCTGGCATCGTGGTGTCGAAGGGTTCAAAGGTACGTTCCTAGATCTTATCCCTGCCCTAGCCGCTTCTACCGTAGGTGAAGACGAGATAGCCAAGCAGCAGCTGGGTGAGTACCGGCAGCGCATGGAAGACATCGAGGCGCAGCACCCCACTGCTTACAAGTCGTACAAAGACATCGACAGCCTCGGTAATGCGTTTGACTACGCTGCTGAAACTATCGGTGAGATGGGGCCAGACATGGCTGCATTTCTATCTGGATCAGGGATCGGATCTTTTGCCGGTAAGACTGCCGCTAAGAAAGCCCTTGAGTCCGAGATTAAATCCCACGCTGCCAAGTATGCAGAACGTCTTGGGTTAGACGAAGCTGCTGAAAATGCCTATGCGGATCGCCTTATGGACCGCGCTATTGTGGGCGGCATCCATTCTAATACCGTAGGTAAAGCTGCTGGCTATGGCACTGACACGGGGCTTGCTCTCGCTTCCGGTGCATTAAACATCCCTGAGACTTTCAATCAGGTTTATCAGGACACAGGCGAACTTCATCCGGGTATTGCTACTGTTCTTGGTGGAGTTAAGTCAGCCCTCGATACGGTGGTACCGGGTCGCATCTGGAGTCAGCTCTCCGATGCAGGTAAGAATAGGTTTGCGGCTAAGGTTCTGGAAGATTCAGACTTAGCTCCTAAGTCTTGGAAGCTAGGCTTCGCTACGGAAGCCGCTAAGACGGGGGCCATGGAAGGCCTCACCGAAGGTACGCAACAGGTGATTGATAACCTAGCGTCACAGTACGCTGGTGCTCACAAAGATATCTTTGAAAACGTATTGGATGCGGCCATACGTGGGGCAGTTGGTGGCGGTGCGTTCGGTGTACCCGGTGCGGCTATAGAAGCTAATCGGATGATGGCTGGACAGCCTAGGGAGGAAGCCCCGCAAGCTGGCCCACAAGAACCTCCCCAAGAAAGAATGGGCCTTGGTGTTGTCCCTCAAGCTCCGTATGGTGGTCCCGGCGGTGCCGAAGGTACTCCAGTGCAAGGAGACATTTGGGGTTTCCCATATTTAGCGGAAGGAAGTAGAGGTAGACCTGATGAAGTACTTAGCGAAACCGCTGCTCCTCGTGCACAAGCTCTTTCTACGGTTATCGATGAAGACGTTTTGTCTCGCATGGGTTTTGGACCCCGAGCTGGGTTCTATAAGTCCCTCATCGGAAAAGATCTCCAGAACGAGGAAGACCGAGCAACAGTTGGAGAAGTCCTTCAACGAGTGCAGTCAAACTCCAAGATTCCGCGTGAAAGAAAAGCCGAGATCGCAGAAATCGTCAAAGGACTCACCCCAGAGCCGGTTCAGCAAAACCTCTCTCCCGAGTTCTCCGCTACTCAGTTTTCGGCTTCAGGGCCAGACACTCGACTCGCGTATGACAAGCCCTACAGAGAAGCACAGGCCGCAGCGGATTTCTTCAATCTTAGAGCTGCCACTCCCGGACTTGGAGTTGGCCCTCAGTTACCTAGCGGACCCGGAGCAGGTGCACCCGCCGCAGGCGCTGGAATATCTGAAGCCGGAGGAATGGCGACTGATACATCATCTGTATCTGGGACTACTGGAAGAACAGCGGGTGAGCAACGAACATTAGAAGCGGAGCAGATCGCTAAGAAGCAGCAGATTCGTCAGCTGCAAGGAGTAGCCGAAAAAGCGACCACAGCCGATGTTGATACACGTCAGCAAGCAGCGAACACAATCCGGCAGCTGGAAGGTGAGCAAATAGATACTGGCCGGCAGATCCGTCAGTTGAAGGAAGTAGCCACCCAAGCCATACAAGAAGG
>Ga0007862_1000032_pt1 | contig 44659 bp, 57 predicted proteins | sample CryBogCBH20Aug07_FD_71206 | JGI IMG/M metagenome (GOLD analysis project Ga0007862, IMG submission 71206) | Freshwater microbial communities from Crystal Bog, Wisconsin, USA - CBH20Aug07 | ecosystem: Environmental > Aquatic > Freshwater > Lake | place: Crystal Bog, Wisconsin, USA | collected... | reverse complement strand
CCACAACTCTAAGTTCTGCAATTCCAAGGATTGCCTAAACCGTTACAACTGTCCGCTTTACGCAAGCTCGCCTATCAAGGAGCGAGCGCAAGCCGAAGGCAAGGAGATCAATTACTTTGATCGCCCCGACTTAATGGACTGCTATCGGAGGGAAACCTCCCGCAATCGGAACTACGTCCCGCATAACGAATACTCGCGCCATGAGTCGAGCGACAAGGAATGGGAGGACTATATGCACAACCTGTCGATCATCGTCAATAGGGCTTGCGATAAGTTCTTCAAGTCTCGCAATATGCCGATCAATGCCGTCGATCACAAATTCAACGACTACAAGAAGCGGTTCCGCAACAATCGCCCCGACAAGGAAAATTCCAATCGCCCCGACTAAAGGGGAGAGGCGGTGAGGAGCGAAGCGAGGAGCCGCCGGTAGAAAAAAAGGGGAGCCCGGGCTTTTAGCCCGAACTCCCCTTTGCGCGTTCTTATTGGCGACGGATTCTGTCAGCGAGAGTTGCTATCGTCAGGCTGAATAAGACCGCCACTATGTGCTGGACCATTCGCCAGCGGGATTGGTTACTCACGACTCCTGCCAGAGTTGCATCCCCTCTTGCTGGGCGATCTTCTCCTCTGCGGCGGCTAGAGCCTCCTCTTCCGCGAGTTGCTTGTCTACCTCATCGGCAGTCAAAGCAGTGTCAACGGTGGGCGCTCCGTATCCGTCCCACCTCCAGTCTGCTTGGCGCGTCTTCATGTGGTCCGGTAGTCCGTACTGAGTCCCAGCCGGGGCCGTTGGCCGGTAGAACTCAGCCTGAGTCGAGTATCCAGTGATAGTGCGACCGAGTGACTTCTGAGCATAGCGAGCTTGCGCGTAGCTAGTCTCTCCGTGTGACCACTCGTTAACATCGGGCTCGCCTCCGTCCTTGTCGAACTCAAGCCAAGTCCAGTTGTCGAGCGGATACGGCGTAACCCCCTTGGCGTTCCATGCGTCCGCGATAGCGTCCACGATAGTCGGCTTGGTTCCGAAGATCCAACGACCCTTGGACGTAATGCCAGCGTACAGACTAGCCTTGTCATCGACCGCGACCGTCATGTTGCCCTTGGGGTCGAAGCAGAGGAAAGCCGCATATCCGGTGATGTCGAGCATACCCGTCATGCGCGACTTCATATCTGGATTATCGGCCATCTCGATGAGCAAGTGCTGGCTATCGCAAGACACCTTCTCGTGGTCTGTACCTGCCTCGCCTTCCCAGCTAATGACCCCGTTATGCGCGAGTGTCCAGCCCTTGCGGCGGAACGGGTGGACGTTCTGCAAGGACACTCCGCACGTTGCCGTGCGACCGTGGATAATCATACCGGATGCTGGCCGGTAGACACCCTCGATGTCCGTGCGATATGCCGTAGCAAAGGCGTTAGCCGCCTTGCCGGCCCTGCGATGCAGAGACGCGATGGAGTCAAGAGACTTGAACTCTCCCGGCTCCATTGCCCGGATACGCAGACCGCTGGTCCCGTACTGAGCAACGCCAAAGCCGTCGCGTTCCGTTGTCTTGATGACCTCATGCGCGGCCATGATTGCGCGATCTGCGGCCCCCTTCGGGAGCGGCGAGTTCTTAACGTTTGTCCAACCTGCGAGCTTACACATATTATTAGAAGTTAGGGGTGTTGATTGCGTCCTGAGTGAGGGTAATAACCTCCTCTTTCTTTTGCGAGTCCTCTGAGCGGCGACGGAAACCCGCCACTGTAACGCCAGAGTCAAGGAACAGTTGATAGAGGCGACCGCATTCGACGCGATCAACCTCTTCGGTGCAAGAACGCATCTTGCGGCGGAGCGTACGCAAGGCATAGCGCAAGCCTTCCGGATGCTTCTTCGCGGCCCAGCAGAAGAACTCCGTCCATGCGGCCTCGCCTACGGACTTGTTGATCTGGAAGACGCCATTAAAGGCACGTTCCACACCCCACTTAGCCATGGCTTGCATGAGCGCCGCACGACCGCGCCACTCGGTAGCCTTGTCGGACGTAGGCCAGAGACGGATCTCGACCGTACCGGTTCGGTAGTAGCTATTGCCGCTGATGGCGCAAGCCTTCTCGTTGCGAGCAGAACGCCAGTTGTCAGGCGTTGAGTCGATGTTGCACCAGCGATGGTGGCGACGGACAGCGGGAACGAGCCAGCGGAACCAAGACAAGTGATACCTGAAGGACAGGAACACGGTCTCTGCGATGGTCTCGTTGTTCTGCACGTTGATGTGGATATGACCACCGTTGCGGCGAGCCTCACCGATCTTCTCGACGCAGTTGCAAACGAGGTCCGGAAGGCTTCCTTCGATAAGGAAGCGGGTCTCCGCCTGACCTCCGCCGTCTACGCCGAAGTCCAGCTTGTCGTTGAACTTCCACGCATAGGTGACGCGATGATTAGCGCCCTTGTTACGGGCTATCTTGGAAACCTTGCCGACCTTCATCTGATCGGCCTCTAGCTCACCAGAGCAAGCGAACAAGGGAAGCTCTAGGTACAGAGGAACCTTCTTCTGCCTGCGAAGCGCCTCGATTCGCTCGTTAGCCATCTCGATGATGTGCTTTTCGTAGGTTGCGAGCTTCTGGCCGGCTTTGATGCGCGCCTCCATAAGGTCAATCTTGTTCTTATTGGCGAACCTCCGGATGGTGATTGCATCGAAGTCACTCATGAAGTCGTCGAACAAATACATCAGAGGACGGAAGCGACGAACTTCCTCTTTGAGCGGACCGCGCTTCTTAACCTCCTCGAAGAATAGGTCTCGGAGAACGCGCTTGCCTTTCTCATTCAGAGCGCGGCGAGTCTCTGTGGACTTAGCGAACCGCCGATGAAAATACTTATCTAGCTCCTTGCGGTCATCGCTATTGAGGAACTGGAGAGTAACCATCTCTTCCTTCTTCTTATGCCCTTGCGTGAACAACTCGTACAGAGCCATTCTGAGGCCGGGACTGATGCCTCTCTCGTTGAGGATTTGCGTGTTTTTCATATTGCGTGTTGTGTTGTTTTTGGTTTAGTCGTTTTGTTTGATGATAAGCCCTCTGATGAGATCGACTACGTACTCTTCAGAGAACCACTCTTGCTCATTGAGCAATATATCTGATACCGCGATGTCTTCTTGCATGATGTTGTTGTTTATACAAGGGTTACTACTGGATGGTTATGATGGGGTCTGGGGTTACAACCCCAGCCGCCGAAGGCGGAAATTTTTTTTTGGAAACTTAAGTTAGTTAGTTGTTAGTTATCTGACGATCTTCAGGCGTCCCAGCTACTACGCACGGGCGGGCCTGAAGGGGATGACCCTCTCTCGAGGCGATAAATCCCGCTTCTTATCGGTCAACTTGTGAATGCGTCTGGCGGACTCCGTACAAAAAGCGGCCGATGGTCCTTGTGCTTCCTGCCGTTGGTGGCCCCATTACCAGGGGAATTAAGCGCACCGCGAACAGGCATCTTCTATGGATGGCGCTCACAAGCTTCTAGTGAGAAGCGTCACAGTTTTCCTCACCCCCCTTGTCGGGGACGGCCTTTCGGCCTTAAGGTTCCGCGGGTTCCAGTGACAAGATAAGAATACCAGTACAGTGATTGATGCCAAGCTTTTTTTTCAAAAAAAATTGAGTCAATAAGCAGGGGCCGGGATGCAATCCCGGTAAGCACTGGCGACCGGTTCGGGCCGGTCGTGCCTAGGAAGCGCCACGGCGCGATAAGTTAAATCATGCACTACCCGCTATGTTAGGCATACTAACGTCAGCCGAACGGTTATTCAATACCGAAGGGAAGATCAATATCTCAGTAAACATTAAGTGACTCGCGCTATGCGCGCTAAACAACTACGCATTAACATATACATACATAGGCCATAGGCCGACAATAAATGGGGGCGTTGCGGGGGTTTACCCCCGCAGAGAGGGGAGGACAAGACCGAAGGGCTTGGCCGAGGGGAGAGTCTTCTCCCCTATAAAATGACTAGACACCGTGTAACAGCTATGTCACCCTTTTGCAACACTATGGCAAAACCACTCGCAGTAAACAGAGACGCAGTACGCGCCACATACCTCGCAACAGGCTCATTAACAGAAGCGGCACGCCTCCACGGACTCAAACCAAACACCGTCCGCCAATGGGCAAAACGCGAACTCTGGGAGACAGCAACCACCGCTCACAAGCTACAAAAGAAGGCGGAGGAAATTGTTGAGCTAAAGAGAGAGAAGGGACATAGCGATGTACCTACAGTGTCACGAACTTCTGATGCGCTCGCACGCCACTTGACAGAAACCGCCGCGACCTTCCGGACGAACATGGCCGGCGCGCTTGCGCGCTCAAGCGGAGCGATAGCGGAGCTTGACGCCATGTCAGTCTTGGAGAATAGCCGGCGGGTATTGGACCTAAGTAATGCGGCTAGCAAGATCTTCCCGAGTATGGCGGAGGAGCCTAAGGTGAGCGTGAACTTGTTGAGCATGGGGTTGTCTGGGTTAGTGAGCCCTAGCGAGCGGGTTTATCCCCGAGTGGGGGCGACACAATAGACGAGGGAGCGATGGCCTTGTGCCATCGGATACCCGAGGCGAACAACGTGAGCCGAGGGGCAAGCGAGCAGAGCGCGGAGCATATCTGTGATATGCGGAGCCTGTGAGCGTCTAGCGTTGCCAAGCGGACTATGCGGATCAATGGGCGAACAACGTGAGCCCACAGCGCGAGCGAAGCGAGCGGGAGGAAGCGAAGCGTAGTGAGCGAAGCGGAACGGAAGCGAAGCGGACAAGCGACCGAGCGAAGCGAGGGAGCAGGGCCGGCCCTTGAGTAAGGAATCCCTTATTTGGGAAGCGGTAGGGACGCGCACCACCCTCAGCGGTCAAAGGTTGTATCGTCGCCGCATACTGGAGTCCCCTACAAATTTTTCCTTAAAAACCCCGGTGACATAAGGGAATCGAACCTTTCTGTTATGACCATAAGACCACTGGCTGCTGGGATTTTGTTACTACCCCCTGATAGTAAGCGCCTTATACTACCCTTGAGTGGTAATTCTTGTTAGAAATCCTGCTATGTTTTTCTGACAGGACTCAAAAAGGATCGAGGGAGGAACCAGATAGCTACCTGATTGCCTCCCCCGATTTAAGCGGCAACCTTTCGGTCAACGCATCCAGATATACCTGACGGAGGCTGAGCCCCGCTTTGCAGGAATTTGAACTGGAGAAGTTGGTAGCACGGCTGGGAGTCGAACCCAGATTCTCGCGTTATGAGCGCGATGTCCTAACCATTAGACGACCTTGCATGGAGGAATTAAAGCTGGCGGCTGTTTTCCACAGCCCTTAGGGTTTCCCCTCCGTCGGATATTTCCAATGCAACCAGCGATGATTCCGATACATATCCTATACAGATTTTGAGATATGTCAAGGATTTGTAATGGAAAAAGTGGCACAGCCCGTAGGAATCGAACCTACCCAGTCGGTTTTGGAGGCCAACTCGCCTATCCTTGGAACATTGGACTGCGTGAGAAAAGTTAGTCTAACTTGAGAAAGAGGTCAATTCTTTTGTGATTTTTTGTAGTTGAGAATGTCTTTTTCCTTCCAAACTGCTCGTCCATAGATGGTTTGTTTGGCGATCTCTTCAGGGAGATTGAGGACGAAGTGTTTGAGGCGAAGGGTGTATTCTGGGGTAAGACTCCTGATATGGTGAGAGAAGTCGAGTCCGGTAGCGGCGAGTCTGGTACATTTTGCGAAGAGTTCTTTTTCTGGGTCCATGAGCGGATAATGCAGGAGGTAGGTTGAGTTGTAAAGGGGATAATCTATGAGTCAAAAGAAAAGAAGGAAATGATTAAAAGGAAGAAAAGAAAAGGACATAAGAAGCCCTAGGCGTGACTAGAGCTTCTATTCCCTCTCATCTTCAAGAACAACCTATGGAGACTAGTCTACTAAGCGGACTAGGGAAAGAAGGGGGACGGAACCCCTTGGATTAAGGATTGGCGGCAATTCCAATCCTCTTGACCTTCACCAGCGGCCCGACAGACTCGATCTCCGGTGGTTACGCTGTTGTAGTTTTCCTACAACGGGGGAGAGATTAAGGTTGCGGGGGAGATGTGTCAAGGGTAGATGTTGGAAAATTTATGGAAAGAAAGATTGAAGGAGTGACTGTGTGTGTTGACTATGCGGATTTCCTTGAGGTGACGTTGCCTCAGGCGATGAAGGCATTTGACAACGTGATTGTGGTAACGTCTAAAAAGGACAAGGAGACGCAGAAATTGGCTAGGGGTATGGGAGCCGAGGTTGTGGTGACAAACTCATTCTACGAGGCTGGAGCGGCGTTTAACAAGGGCAAGGGAATCAATGAGGGGTTCCGGAAGCTGAGGCATTGTGATTGGGTTTGCCATTTTGATTCCGATATTTACTTCCCGAATGGATTCCGGAAGGTTTTGAATGTGGAGTCATTGGATGAGACGTTCATGTATGGGATAGATCGGATGAATATTGAGGGGAGGGAGAAGCTTCAGGGTTATCTGGCGGGTGGTATGTTTTGTGCTGAGGATGCTCCGTATGATTCTCTTTATCGGTTTCACAATATCCCCTTGGGTTATTTCCAGTTATTTAACTGGGTGTTGCCAACTTGGTATCCAGAAGATAGCAAGGATGCTTCCGAGAGCGACTTAGAGTTTGTTAGGCAGTGGGATGGAGCGCATAGAAAGTATCTTGATAACCAGAAGCTTTATCATTTGGTTAGTAAGGGAGGGAAAGTGCAGGACAACTGGAAGGGCAGAAAGTCTCCGAGGTTCTGATTTCCGTTCCCATTTGGAAGAATTGGGGGTAATGGATTGAGTATGGCACTGGGAGAAGAGATTCCGGAAACTGATCCTGTTGAGGTCATGTCTCGTTTGAGACAACAAGCTGGTGAGTTCTTTGACCATGCCATCATTTTGGCTAGCAGGGACTACAACGGGGAGACGGAGTTCTACCACACCAAGATTGGGAATCAATTTGCGTTGAAGGGGATGGCGGAGGTCTTCATGGACATGAATGAGGGGATTCTTTCCAGCCCTGAGGCCGACGAGGAGTACGAAGAGGAATACGAGGAAGACGCCTAGGAAATCTGTTGACTTGTGGGTATTTGCTAGGATAGCTATGTCCCAATGGCATCCCTTAATTTCGGACAAGCAAAACAGTTGGTTGCTCCCTACGTTACTGGGAGAGGGCCGTCTGATCCTGCAGTAGGGACGGCCCTGAATTTCGTTAATGAGAGGTTTATTACTTCTGGTCAATGGAGGGGGAACCGCTTCATTACCAAGTTTCAGGTTAATGTAGATTCCAATGGATATTATTATTTTGACACTGTTGCTGGCGTTGAGTCTGTAATTCAGGCTATTGCCGTTGACTTCACCCAGATTGACAACTGGGAGATTGCCGAGATTGAGTCTGACTTCTATCAGTTCAGGAAGGGAGGGCTTGGTTGGATCAGCAATACCTACACTGGGGATACTCAGATTCTCCGCATGGGGAATGTTCCTGCTGGGGCCGGCCCTCAGGGAGGAACGGTTGATACGCAGAGGTATCAGGTGATTGGAAAGGTTCCTGAGACCCGGACGATGTATTGTTTGGTTCGCCGGGGATATGTGCCTCTGGTGAATGATACGGATCTTTTGATTCCCTCCAACCGAAATGCTTATCGGTATGGAGTTCAGGCGTTTGCTTTTGAGAACGCGAATGAGCTTGAGAGGGCTGAGACTTATTGGCAGATGGCATACAAATGTCTCAATGATGAAACTATTGCCTTTGAAGAAGGCGAGAATGATACTATTGAGATTCAGATGAACACATTTGCTCTTTCCTCAATTCAAAACCTGATCTGATATGGCCGACAACGAAAACGCTCTCGATACACAAAGCTGGTCCTTCCCAGAGTTCAAAAGCTGGAACCCATTCGCGATGTCGAGTTTCGCGATGCAGTATGGGACCAATATGAATCCTGAGAACTCGGCTCAGGGGGCGAAGCGGGAGAGTGGAGAGCAACAGGCTAGCCAAGAACAAGCGGCCTCTCCTACCAACTTTGAGAATGTTGCCAAGACGTTCATGGACTTCAAGAAGCTTTATGATCGGGGAACTGCTGGAACCCCGATTCCGGGGTCTTCCGATATTCGCGTAAAGTATTCTGCTTCCGGACAACCTTACACGGTGGCCGGTACGTCTCCTGAGGAGGACGCAAAGGCCAAGCAGTTGAACGCTTCTGGGCTTTCCAAGTTCTATCAAGACAACCCTCAACTCAAACAAGGGGCGGCTTACAATGATGTCAATGCTCCTAAGTCGTGGGAAACTCAGCGCCCTACGGGGGATCTGGCTGGAGCAGTGGAGAGCATTAAGAAGGCTCGTGAGTCTGCTGGATTTGATCCTGAAACAGGAGTGATGTACGGGATTACTCGCCACTATGCCAACTACCAAGACGACAAGAATCCTCGCTCGGAGAGCAAGGTGTCTGGCAAGTATGGAACCGTAACTGCTATTGAGCAGTCGAAAAAGAAAAAGCAAACGACGTAATCATGGCACGAGGACAATCCATCGCTTCAGTTCGCATCCCTTTCAATGAGGGGGGAGGTGGTTATTACCCCAGTGGCTACGCTCAGGGAATGAGCAGGGAAGCTGAGGCGGCGGCGCTTGCCAGCGGAGATGCAAACAGGGACTTCTCCGACATCATGCGGCTTGCTGAGTTCCAGACTGCTCAAGAGAATCAGCGTAGGGCGGATGCTCGCCTTGATCTGCAAGAGAAGAGGGCGGCTCATCAGGAATATCTTGAGGATGCTCGTCTGGCGATTGAGAAGGCAAACTCGGAAAGGCAGATGCGCCAAGAGCGCGAACAGCACGAGCATGAGTTGAACGCTCAGACTCTTCTTGGGAAGATCGAGTCGATTGACCCTAATTCTCATGATGCGGCGGACCAGCTTGACAAGATTCGCCAGACAGAAGGCTTCCATAAGGGGCTTATCTCTCCTTTCTCAAGGGATATTACCGAGGCGATTACCAATAAGCTTGGGAAGGCCTCTGATATTCGCAAGGGATTTCAAGCGGAGGCGGAAAATAAGTACGGGATCGAGAATCTCGACACTTCGCTTATTCCCCGCAAGCAGGACGGAAGCTACGACATCAATAAGTTTTACGGCGAGTGGATGCCGAAATACTCAGAACAGTATTGGGCTACCAAGCCTTCAGACGATGATATTCTCAAGAAGGCTGAAGATCAGGCTATCCTTTACGGAGAGAAAGTTCCCTATGTCCTCCGAGGAGGAAGGAAGGGTGTTGCTGATCCTGCTCTTATTGCGAAGATGAGGTCTCCTGATATGACAACCGAGGAAGCAAAGACTCTTGCTAGAGGCGGAGCCGAGGTTACCTTGAAGCAGAGGGGGGCGGACATTAAATATAACGCCGCCAATCTTGAGCTTGCTGACGCCGGGGATGAAAAGAACAAAAAGGAAGCGAAGGACTCCGGAACAACCGCCCCGCAGGTCTCGGAGGACGGAACCATCACGCCGGCAACGGCTCCCAAGTCTCCTGCTGTTGCCTACTCAAAGGACAATCCGTTTGCGGCGGAGATCGAGGAGGGCGAGATGGGCAAAAAGAACGCTTCCCTCAAGAAAGCCGACACGATCTACAATACGATTACCGGAAAGGATTACAAGATCCAAGAACAAGCAAGGAAGCAGTTTGATAGCATTGACTCCAAGGTTGAGGCTCTGAAGAGAGAAAGGGAGCTTTCCAAGGGGGCCGCTGATACTGGAGAGATGGCTTTCTTTAGGAGCCCGGAGGGGCTTGCAAAAGAATACGAAAAGCTTATGACTCAGAAGAAACAACTTCAGAGGCAATTCGGATTTGAAAAAGACGAGAGCGGGAAAATACAAGTGAATCCCGATCTTCTTGATGAGGAGATTCGCAAGCATCAAACTGGAGAGGGAGTTGAGCCGGGGTCTCGCGGTCCTGCTACCGAACAGGATTACTTGTATTTTCACAATTTGACGGGAGGGGATCTTGAGGCCCAGAGGGCTTTGATGACCAAGCTCGGATACACCTTTCCTAAATAAATAATTTTATGGGAGATGCTTTAGATGATTTCTATCGTAGAATCGCAAGCAGAAAAAATTCTGCAAGTAATAACCAAAAGGAGGTGAATCAAAATGAAGATGAAATCAACCGCAAGCCACAAGGCGGCCAAGATCGCCCAGCACAACGACTATCCCAAGAACAAGTCGACTCATCCGACTCTCAAGGGTCACAGTCCCGCGAAGCCGAAGCGCCCCGGAACCAGCAAGTCGTTGGAAGGGGAGACAACTCCGGTGTCGATGAAGTGCAATCTCCTGAAGGCGAAGTAATCCGTTCAGGAAAGAAAGGAGGTGAGTTAGATGGCGAAGATGAAGGCAAAAATGCCAAAGATGGAGAAAACCTCCAAAAAGATGGGCAAGGGCTACGAAGCGAAGAAGATGCGCGGAACCAAGCGCAAGTAACAGACGGCTCGGGGAAGGTTCAATCCCAACCCCAAGACGGTCTTGATGCGTTCTACGCAAAATATAAACCCAAGTCGTTTGGTCAGCAGTTGTTCTCCAAGGAGGGAGTTATTGCTGGAAGCGCGGCTTTAGCCGAGAACCTTCTTGAGCTAGGGGGAGGGTCGGTAGCCGCAGGGTTGGCAATGCCCGAGGCTATCGCCGCTACCCCCGTTGCTCCCGTTGTCGAGGGCCTTGCGTTCTCTGCTGGATCTGAACTTACCAAAGACATCGTTATCAACCCACTTGAGAAAGCTCTTGGGATTAGCGAGTCCATTGAGAAGGCAAAGCAGGAGGCCCCGGACGTTGCTACCGCAGGAGGTCTGCTTGGTATTGCTCCACTTGGGCTGAAGTCCGTTGGGGAATACATCAAGGTCGGTAAAGAGTTTGGAGAAGGAGAGGTTCTCAAGCGAGCAGGCAAGGCCGCTCTTGGCGGGGCTATATTTGAGCCGGCCCGTTATGCCGCTGAATCTGGACTAAAGGCCGCTGGCATCAAGCAGGACGAAGTTGCTCCGGTCACCGCCGGTAGCGTTGGTATGTCTGCTCTTCAAATGGCTGGGCTTGGCGGACTTGGGGCTCATGAGCAGATCCTCCGCGAGAAGGGAGCCAAGATCCTTGAGGACGCAGGGCTCACGGAGACGGCAAAGGCCGCGAAGGTTCTTCTTACCGACGATGCCATCAAGCAGAAGCGCAATATCGAGACTGATAAGCGCGTTGCAAAGCTGTTTGACATGGCCGATGGGCTAGTTGAGGCGAACGACACAAAGCGAGCCGAGAAGGTTCTTAGCCAGATCGAGGCTGAGAGTAAGGCTTTCCCTGCCAAGGATGCCCTTCAATCCCTGAGGCAGGATAGGATCAATGAGATCAAAAACAAGCTTGAGGAGGTCAAATCAAAGGCCGCTGAGTCTGGTGAGGAACCAGCCAAGCAAAAGCCGGTAGTTGAGAAAGACCCTGCTGTTAAGCGCAGGATTGATCTCGCTCAACGCCACATCACTTTTGGAAACGTAGACAGGGCGACTGCCGCAGTTGATCGGCTTGAGGCCGATGTTGCTCAGTACCCTGCTAGCGAAGAAGTTCAGAACCAAAGAATCCAGAAGATCCAAGAACTCCGTCAGCGGATTCAATCCATAGGAGAAAAGGGAGAAAAAGAAAAATTTGAAAAAGACAAAGAGCAACGCCTTGCTGAAAGTTGGAAGAAAGTTGAGGCGGCTCCCAAGAATTCACAAGAACACATTGACGCATTTAATGAATACATCAAAATCCAAGCAGAAGAGTTCTCGCCAAGTAAAGTATCTCCTAAGCAAGGGAAGTCCCCTGTCGGAGAAGCAAAAGGAAAAACTGAAGAAGGAACTGCACAAGGGGAAGCTGAAGATCAAGAAAGGCTAGTATCCGCCACATTCAAGGATAAGAACGGTGAGTTCTTGCCTTGGGCTTCAGGAAGTCACCCGGACGCTTTGGGCAAATTGGTTGATGCCAATGCGATTGACTTTGAGGATTATTCAAACTACGTCAGGGGAGATAATGCGGCGGCTAGGAGGAACACCGAAGACTTTGGGTTTGTAACCAACAAGGGAAGGTTTGTTGGCCGCGAGGAAGCATATAAAATTGCTAAGGAAGCGGGTCAACTCGCGACTAGAAAGTTCGACTTCAAGAATAAAGAAGGGAATGTATTGTTGCACTCCCATGAAGTTCATTTAGATAACCACCCTCTTGCTTGGAAAGAAATCAGCACAAAGTCGCTGCATGGACTAACAGCAAGGGACGCGCTAAAGAAGCTCTCGTCTTCAAAAGAAGTTCATCCTAAATTAAGGGAATTGGCAAAGACGCTTTCCCAAATTAAATTCAAGGGGCTGGATCATGATATAGTCACCCCATTCACCAAAGAAGAGGCAGAGCAAGCCCTCCGAGAGGAGAAATATGCCGCTAGGATTCCGGGTGCTGTATGGTTGAGGGATAAATCATCTGCCACTGCAATCATCCATGAGTTCATTCATTCAACTGCTGTTGATGAAGTAAACGCAAGAATTAGAGCGGACTCCACCGGAGCGGAATACAAAAAAGAACTTTTAGATTCACTGAAATATGCCAAAGGCCCTGTTGGGGACTTGGTAAAGCTTTATCTCCACGCAGTAAAAGAAAGAGGATTTGAGGATGCCTTGTTTGGGGAAAATGGTCAGGCAAACAAAAAAAGCCATGTTACCAGTGGGATAAATTATGGATTCAGAAACATTCATGAGTTCATAACGGAGTCCTTTACAAACCCCAATTTCCAAGATTACTTAAAAACAATAAAATCCCCGCTCAAAAAAGAAAGCGTTTGGGATTGGTTCTCTACCATTATCAGGAATCTTCTAAACATAAAAGAAGGATCTGTTCTTGCTGATGTGGTTAAGAAAACCATAGAAATCAGCGAAGAGAATACCCCTAACTCCCTGCTCAACTCAGCAAGGTTCGGCCTAAAGAGGGGTATGACTTACTCTGAATTTAAGGCTTTATTTGAGAATCCTCATGAAGGATTTGAAAATCAAGTGATGCCTCAGATTAACGCACTCGAAAACCCTGAGGTCAAGGATGCTATGGGAGAAAACGCCAAAGATCCTGAGACTCCAAAAGCTCGCGAGGGATTCTATAAATTCCTTCGGAAGACAGGGCTATTCCAAGAAGACATCAATGCCGCAGGGATCAAGACCTTCTCTCTGGAGAAAAATCCCTTCATTGATGGGTTCAAGTCTGCGATCAACACTATTGCTGACGCGCTTGACGGAACTACCATCCCTGAACTCACCCGCGCCGGCGTCAAGGCATCTGCCACGCAGTTTGCTTACGCGAAGCACTCAACCAGCCATATCATCAATGGACTGATTGCCAAAGCGTTCCCTGAGAGTTTTGCTGACGTTGGAAAGATCAAGAGAGTTACTGAGATCCTTGCCAAGGACAATATCCTCGGTGTTCTTGATGTTACGGTTGATGAGTATAATAAGGTTAAGAAAGAACGAGACGAATTGTTTGAGACATACGACTCTGGGAACGCTCCCGCAGGAACGCTTGGCAAAATCAAGGATCTTGAGGACAGGATGGAGGCTCTATCGGAAAGCGCAAATCGAATCCGAGACAATCACGACATCAAGAGTTATGAAAAAGATGTTCGCGGGGTGAAAGGGACAGAGATTGATCGAATGATAGAGTCCTACAAGAAGAACATCCAGCCTGCGCTAGACCAGCTTTACAAGGACCACACACTGTCCGAGAACACGACTCAGGAAGTTGCTGGGAGGGTGTTTGGCGGCAGGATGAATCTTATCTCCTCTAAGCAAGAGGGGCGCATCAGGGACTTCTTTGACCCCGACAAAACAACCCCTCGGATTCAGGTTGTGAACTACCGCAACCCTGACGTTAAGATGTTTGAGGGGAATCAGCGTGAGGGTATCTACGATCCGAACTTCTCAACTGATCTCAATCTCATCCTTACCAGTTCGTATGCCTCGCGCATCAATGAAGTCAAGAAGATGAAGTTCTATCAAGACCTTGTTGATAAGGGTGTTGCCAAGATTGTTGACCGCCATGTTGATGTTTCGGAGATTAACGGCAAGCCAGTGACTCGTCTTGAGGCAGTTATCCCTGTCAGAGATTCCGAGGGGAACGTAACCACCAAGAACCGTGACCTCTACGTTCAGGAGAATCTTGCGGACGAGATCACTCAGCTTCTCGATGTTGATACCAAGCCCAAGAAGAAAGGGGGCATCCTCAACTCCCTAACCAAGCTTCAGGTGTTTGGTATTGCCGATGCCGTATCCCATATGAAGGGACTGCACGGTATTGTTATTCAGGCAGTTGGGCGCGATACCAAGATGCAGGATTGGCTCGCCAAGGTTCCCGTCTTTAGCTCAGTCAATGCCGTCCGTGAGATCCGGAAGTACGTCAAGATGATTGACAATCCTGATGCACAAACTGTCCAGAAGCTCGCCTTCTTGGCTGAGAATGTTGGCTTGAGACCAAAGTATGAACAGGAAAATGGATCACCGCTCCTTCCAACGCATGAGATCCTTCACAAATGGGATACTGCTGTCAGGTTGATGATGCACGACTACTTCGACAACCTCGTGAAGCGGGGTGATGTCGAGGACACGATGGACAACCGGATCAACTGGATCAACAAGATTGGTGAATACAACAACAGGCTCCAGCCACGTTGGATTGCATCGCTCCGGTCCACCGGATGGTCTCCATTCCTTATCGGTGGCACGACCATGCAGAGGTCAGCAGTAAGCGCCGCTCTCGCTCGCAAGGGATTCAGGCCAACATCGAATAAGGCGGCTCTTGAGTATCAGGCCATGCAACTCTCCGGGTTGGTTATGGCTGGAACTCTCCCCGCCATCATCAACATGGCGACCACGGGAAGTCCCTTCGGAAGGCCGGGGACTCCCATTGGCGTCATTGACTTTGGGCAATCGTTTGACACGGATGACGGGAAGCGCAGGGCGTTCGACTTGTTCCAGTTGTTGAGCTATCGTCGAGGGTTCCGCACTCTCGGCATCAACGCATCCGTGCAAGGGCTCATCGACGGCCTCTCTCCGGACATGATCTGGAAGAACGTCGGAAACGACTTGTTCACAACCAATATGCACCCCTTTATCGGCCCCGGTATCGGGTTCGGATACGAGGTAGCCAAAGGGGAGCGTATCGACCTCCGTGCTGGATGGGCAGAGAGCTTTGATGCTCGCAAGGTTGGTGGACCCATGCAGTACGTTGAAAACTTCCGAGTTGCCATCAAGCAACAGAACCCGCTTATTTACGGGGCAGTTGGCACTACCGTTATTGAGCCCCTTATGGCGGCGGCTGGTGTGCCGGCTCCCGTGGAAGAAGGCTCTAGCACAGTCCGTCAGGGATTCCATAAAGAAGGCTGGAAGGTTGACACCATCTGGGGCAAGGCGGCGGAAGCCCTTTATGACTCTACCGTTTCTCCCGTGATGGGTGCGGCTGGAGGCAAGATGACCACAACACCAGCCCTCAAGCTCTCCGCTCAGATTGGACAAAAGGAGCAATACTCCCCTGAACAGGACAAGAGGTATTCCCTGCGTCAGCAAATCTTTGATGCCTACAAGTCCGGAAACAAGACCGAGGCGATGAAAATGTATCGTCAGGGCATCAATGACGGAATCCTCACTGCCGCAGACAAGAAGATCCTCGCGGGTCGGTTCAAGGAGCCTGATGTTCTCATTCAGCGCACTCGCAGAACAAAGACTGCTCAAGACGCGATGGAAATCTTCCGTGCGGCAACGCCTGAGGAGCAGGACAATATCTACCGGATCGTCCAAAAGAAGATTCGTGGATCTTCCAGCTTGACTCCAAATGAGCGCAAAGACATGATGGACAAATTGAAAAAGGTTGTCAAAAGAGGATCTAAGTTCTATACAGGTGCGTAATGGCTAGCAAGAAACCAATATTTACGCATCCGGTATTGGAGGTTGGAGTACCTCAGTACCCTACGCCCCTTGTCCCAGATTTCTACACGAAGAATGGGCATATCATCCTTATTGAGAAAATCAGTACGGAGAAGGGGAACTACGAGCCTCTGCCGCTGGATGGGAGTGTTGTCTACGAGGGCAAGGACTCTGGCAAGTGGCCTGAGAACCTTTATCTGGTTGCCCAGCGTCCTACTGAGGACGGTGAGTTTGCCCTGCGGTTCTGGGCTAACGACCGCACTATGGCGTCTCAAGATCCCTGGAATTACGGGATTGCGTATAGCTCTGATAACCCCAAGTATCCCGTCTATAATCGAGTCTACGTCATCCGAAGGGATCAGTATGAGGCGATTGATTTAGGCACTACCGACCCTATCTTTGGCTCCGCGATTGTCGTTAAACAGGAGATGCAGGAACTCCCTGAGGGAGACCCGATGCGCTCGCTCCACGTTGCCTTGAACATAGTCTACGAGACGGTCCCCGGCCCTGTCCTCTCCGTTACCGCGAACAAAGAAGGATTGCTTGGGAGTACGACCATTAGCACTCAAGTAGTTACGGCAGACGTTGGGGCCGACCCAATCACTTCCGTAAACAACGCTGGGGGAGGAACGATTCAGTCGTATGTAGAGCCAATCTCATCGGTCAAGTCCAAGAAGACCTCGGTTTCCTCTAGCGGCCCCCTCTCATTGCAGGGACAGCAGTACGATGAGTACCTGAACAAATACATTACGACGAAGCAGGAGATCATTCCGTCTTCGACGCAGAGTTCTATCCCCAATCTCAACATCCTGTCCCTGAGGGACGAGCCGATGGATGCGGTCAATACGAGGAGGCAGTTTGCATATATCAATGTGCTTCCACCAGACAGGACGGAGTATGAGTCCGCCTCGTACACGACTCCCTCTCTTATCTATGGGCTAGCTGTTGATTACCAGATCATTAACAATCAATACTTGGCTAGGATCATCCCTGACATGAGGGCGTCTCAGTCCAAAATAACCACCATTAGGACCACGACATCATTTAGTTTTGGCCCTCCAGCAAACCAGCAGTCGTCGGCTCAAGCTAGCTTAAAGTATACTGCAAAGAGAGTGTATTACAACGGGTTCAAGCTCTCTTTTGATCTTGGTCCAGCTTTGTGCAATGATCTGGCGTTTAGCATTATTGTAACCAAGCCAAATTCGGCAGACCTAGAGATGTATGAGGTTTACAATGAGGATGCAACGGACCTATCTGCATACGGGTTTTTGAACACTTATGTAGGGAAGTGGGCGCAAACCTCATACAAGAGCGTTTACTACAAGGCAAACATTTGGGTATCGACTAAGGTTGAGACACTCATATTCTAATGATCTACGAGGCCTCTCCACTGCCTAAAAATGAAGTTCCGATTTCGGGAACCAACGCTCAGTCAATCCCCGCGATCAACGGGGGATCTACTGTCATCTGCGTGGATTCCGACTTTGCTCCGGGATACAACCTCAGGAATGATAACGTGAATCAGTTTAGCGCCATTCCCGTAAGCGTTCAGATTTGCATTAACGGGTCTCCCTACAACATTGATATTTACTCAGTTGATGGAACAGCGTATCAAGGGACGTTGAACTACCCCCCAACTCACGCTTAATATGGCACAGGTTACCTACCTAGGACTTACTCCTTACTGCTTTCAGCCAACGTCTGACGGGTCTTTGGTTGGGAGTGGTACGAATTATCCTGTTGGGTTTTCCATCAACGATGTTGCGGCACTGTATTGGAAAACAAAATCTATTAAGATTGAGGTTGATATAACCATCAACGAAACATCAACCCCACCTCCACATAATGCATCTGGATCAATTTCTTATGTAAAGACTGTTGATTCAACAGGGCTTTATGGTACAATATCAGATGAAACTGGTCTTGTGTGCGGAGCCAACTGCTCTACCCATGATACCCAAATTATTGGGTCATACACAATAAATGGAAGCACAATCCTTGTAACGGGAACAATAAATTTTTATATTTTTGAGAGTTCAGGGTATTATTATAATAATTTATATTACCCGTATTTAGGTTTATTCATCCACACATCGAACCAAGGTTCAGGTCAGTTTTATTTGTCTACAACGAATGACCCAAATATAAACACAACTAACGCAGGTTATAGCTTGGCTTTTTCTTATATTAACGCAAGCGGAGCAAGCTCAAATATTACAATTCCCTGCTTTGGGTCTAATCCACCGGCCCCCAATTTCACTAACGGGGCCTCTTCTTCATCAAGCATTACCCCGTCAATTTCAGTCGTGTCTACTTGGCAATACAATCCGTGAGCAGTAACCTAGAAAACAAGTTTAAGCTTCTTTGGGGCGCAATCAATGGATATGCTCTTGAGGAAGAACACAAGTTCCACGCTACGCGCAAATGGCGCTTTGACTTCGCCCACATAGAAGGCAAAGTCGCTATTGAGATTGAGGGCGCTGTCTGGACAGGGGGACGCCACACTCGCGGCAGTGGATACGTCAAGGATTGCGAGAAATACAATGAGGCCACGTTCGATGGGTGGGCTATCATTCGCCTTACCAGCAAGGACATCAATACGGACAATCTTGAGCGCATTAAGTTATTCATACAAAGTCGTTGTGCTTTTTGCGTTGACGGTTCTGACTATCCATCCTAGTCCGTGAATTATGCGTAGGCGGGATCGCATCCGCAAATAATGGCGTATGGAGGATTCGCCTCTCCGAGTCGGTCAACTAAACTAAACCCAAATCTTTTAATATTTCTTATTATGGCTATTGCTTGTTCCACAGTGAACGACCTGTTCCAGCGGGAAACAAATCGTTTCTCCGTTGATATTCAGGAGCGTTATCAGGTTGAGTCCCCTTGGGGACGCCTTACTCGCGTCGGAAAGTTCCCCCTCGGAATGGGAACGACTCTGACGGAAACCACGGTTGAGCGTGTTCTCTCCGGTAACTTTGAAACCGTCTGGGACAATGTTTCCACTGGACCTGCCCTTACCTCCAGCATCACTGGAGCGGCGTCCAATGGTTGCGTTCCTGCTACCAAGGATCTCCAGTTCGGTCAGTCCACGGTTACTTGGAACCTCACTCAGAGGGCCTATCAGACTCCTTGCATCTGCTTGGACGATCTGAAGACCTCCTTTGAGATTGAGCGTCAGGTCGCCAAGACTGTCCAGCAGTTGACCCAGCTTACCCGCACGGTTCTGGACAACCGCCGTCGTTCTGAGTATCTCCGCCTCGTCCCTAAGATTTCTTCGGGAACGCAGGCTGAATATAACGGAACCTCGGTTCCTTCCACCGTTGCTGGCGACACCAACCTGAACTACTGCAACACTGGCAACACCGCGCTTCCTCAGCCGACTGCCCAGCTTTCGCAGGATCAGCTTGATGTTATTCGCGTTCAGCTTATCCGTGATGGTGCTGGTCACAACCCGCTCGGTCGTGAGAACGGAGCCGCAGTCCTTGGACTGATTACCTCCGCTGAAACGAGCCGCCAGTTGCTCCGCTCCAACAGCGATCTGCGTCAGGATCTCCGCTATGCCACGCCTAGCGAGCTTGTTGCTCCCCTCGGTGTTGATCGTAGCTTCGGTGGGTTCTATCACCTCATTGACTTTGAGGTTCCCCGCTACACCTACGCTAACGGCACGTTCACGCAGGTTTACCCCTACCTCTCTGGTTCGGCAACGAACGGTCAGAAGTGGGTCATCAACCCTGCTTACAATACCGCCCCGTATGAGGCCGCTTATATCTTCCACCCGGATGTGTATGAGGAAGCCGTTCAGCAGGTCGGCCCGAACATCCCCGGCGCTCCGTTCGATGACTATCCGTACTACTACTCCGGACAGTTCTTCTGGCTGAACATCAGGGACACGGTGAATAACCCGCTCGGCAAGATCGGTCGCTGGCTCGCCATCTTCCAGAACGGCAGCCGTCCGCTCCAGCCTTGGCTTGGTCGCGTGGTTATCCACAAGCGTTGCCCTCTGGACTTCCCGGCCTTTGTCGCCTGCTCCTCGACGCTCTCTGGCAACTCCTAATCCGAGTTAGATAATCAAAGACTAGCCCCTCTGGGAAACCGGAGGGGCTTTTCTTTTGGATTGACCACACAAGCGGAATAGACTAACCCAATTTGATTATATGTCTACTATCGTCAGTTCCAATCCTTCCTCTGCGGCAGTTTACAACATTCCTGAGTTGGATGCTGGTTCTGACTATGTGTTAGGGGTTCAGGTTCAGGATTCTACTGGTAGCCCCCTCAATCTCAGCACTGGGACTATCGTAGCTCAAATCAAGCTTGATTGGCATTTGCCTGTCCTTGCGTCCTTTACGATTGTTCCAACGAACCTTTCCCTCGGTCAGTTTAATCTTGTCCTTTACGGGGCTCAGTCCCTAAACCTTGTCCCCTCTCCAGCAACGGCTCCCTACAAGTACGATGTCGTTTGGCAGGTAACCGACGGAAGTGGCAACATTACGAGCAGGAACCGACTCCTTCAAGGGACCGTAACTGTTTCTGGAAATATCTCTCATGTCTAACGTAACCCTTACCCCCGCAACGTCCCAGACTATTGTTGTTGGGACTACGATTGGCGTCCTTGGAGCTAAGGGAGCCACTGGCAGTCAGGGGAACGTCGGCCCCGCTGGGCCTCAGGGGGCAACTGGGCCTGCTGGTCCTCAAGGGACTACTGGGCCCCAAGGCCCAACCGGAGCTACCGGACCTCAGGGGCCTGCCGGTCCCCAAGGGGCAACTGGCGCTACTGGTCCTAAAGGAGATACCGGGGCTACTGGACCAACTGGGCCTACTGGACCTCAAGGCGCTACGGGGCCTACCGGACCTCAAGGCCCTGCTGGCGCTGACGGGAAGAGCGTAGGGTATATATATCATGGCAACGGAGCCCCTTCCTCTAGCCTCGGCACTATTGGAGATTGGTATATCAATGATGCAACGGGGCAGGCTTATGGCCCTAAGACTTCCGGAGGATGGGGGAGCCCTACGGCTTCTATTCAAGTTGGATTGCAGGGAAACCAAGGAGCGCAAGGCCCCGCTGGGCCAACTGGTCCTCAAGGAATCCAAGGCCCCGCTGGTCCTCAGGGCATCCAAGGTCCGCAGGGAGTTCCCGGTCCCGTTGGTCCCGCTGGTCCTACCGGACCTCAGGGAGTAGCTGGAGCGCAAGGGCCTAAGGGGGATACTGGAGCTACCGGGGCGCAGGGTCCAACTGGAGCCACTGGGCCTCAGGGGCCTAAGGGAGACAAGGGAGACGCTGGAGCTACCGGACCCACTGGACCGCAAGGTCCTCAGGGAGCCGCAGGAGGGATTGGAGACGCGCCTTCTGACAACCATCAGTATGCTCGCCAGAACGGGGCTTGGTCCCAGATCACGGTTACTGGCGGAGGAGGGGGAACAACCTATAACTGGATGCAACCTCTCGGTCCAGAGAACTCTGCTGGGAACGGATTTTACGCATCATCTTTGCATGGTGATGGATTATTCCTGTTTGATGGGTATACAAACGGAGTGGCTTCGGTTACTGGGGCCAAGCTGAATATTTCTGCTATTGATAGCTCGTTTAATCCCAATCAATACAATAATGCTTCTCTTTCGTATAGCGATATAAGCCTATATGAGATTTCCCCTCCCGCTCATTCAGTTGATGGAGGAAACTATTTTCCTGTCATTTCAAGCACAGTAAACTCAGCGGATACAAGTCTTGATGGAATTGCTATCTCTAGTAAGGTTTTTTATGGACCCTCAATAACTCCAGCGCCGGGGTCTACTATTTCTGGACCAATCGAGGCAACAGAATCTTGGGATACGCTTGCGAACTACAAGCTAGACTACCTGAATTACTCTGCTTTTACTGCAACAGAGACGCTCAATGCCTCTCTTTCTTACAGCGACCTATACCTCTATCGGTATGACTCTATTTCGTCTACCAATCAGGCCACGGTTCTTGGCGATTACGGGGAAATGTCTTTGTATCTTGGGAACTCCGTTCACTCAGGGTCTACTAATCAGGCGTTTTTGTCTACTTTAGGGCATTATGGAACGTATTTTTATACATCCCTGAATGATGGGTCTACCAACTCAACGGTTATTGGTGACTACAACCTGAATGACCTGTCTCTTTCCAACTTCCATACAAATGCGCTCAGCACCCTGACGGCATCCCTTGGTTGCGGGGCGGATGTTTACTTCCATAAGAACGACTCCCTGACTACTCTTACGGGTGATTATAGCCTGAATGGGCTTTCTCTGTATCAAAAGAACTCCACCGACGTTCTAAATGCCTCGCTATCTTATAGTGATGTTGCTTTTTCTGACCTGAGGACAGGGTTGACGCTCGCAGGGGATTACAAAATCAATGGACTGAATGTCCTGAGTAAAAGTCCATCGCTGTCCAGCAGTGCTTCTCTCTCTTATTCAGACCTTAATCTCTATCAGCAGGGGGCCACTCTTACCCTAACCGCTGATTACGGGGTATCCAACTTAAAAATTGACCAGTTGACAAGCAACGGGGAACTATTCTCTAGCTTGGACGCAAATCATTTGGTTTTGTCTGGTCAAAACAAGGTTGTAAACCTGAATATTCCATCAGCAACCCTTACGGGGCAAACGCTTGGATCTGCTCTTAACGCCGGTTGGGCTGAAGTCAACCTTTGCGTCAACGGAACCCCGGTAAAAGCTATGGCCTTCTTATCAGATACCTACAATTAAGTTGACTCTCTAAACCCAAACCAATAAACATCAAGCATTATGGCCGTACTATTCAAGATTCCCAAAGATTACTCCGCCCCTGAGGGTATTAAAGAGGGCGAGGAGTTCAGCGAAATGGCTACCTTCAAGTATGAGGGCGGCGAAATGATGCTTCTGACGATTGGTCAGGACAAGACGCCTATTCTTTCCCGCGATGACCGTAGCTCCGAGGGCAAGCCTAAGGGGGGCAAGCAGGCCATTAAGGAACAGCTTCGCTCGCTTGAGGATAAGAGCGGGTCGGATCAGATGGAAGACACCGAACAAGAATAAACCATGTCCACTTTCTCTCCTAATTTTTCTAATCCTAGCGACGATCAGAAGCTTATTCTCTGCAAGATCCTTGAGGCAGTGTCTCTGGGAGCGCAGGCTGGAGGAAACAACGTTAATGCGTTTGACGTAAATGTTGTTCCTTCCATTGTTAATGGGTTCTCGCAAGGATATACATTCAACTCCTCCTCGACTGCCGCAAACAACAAGCAGACGATCAAATCAGGAGCAGGCCTCGTCGGCGGCGTGTTTATCAACAACACATCCGGAACTGATTACTACATCAAGGTTTTCTCTGATGTGATCACGAATGTGACCCTTGGAACAACCGCTCCTATTTTCAACTTCAGGGCTCAGGCAAATACAAACCTTGTCCTTCCCTTGATGCCAAACGGAATTGCGTTTTCTCCCGGTCTCTCGTTTGCTATTACGACCGGAGCCCCCGCTCTTAATTCAACTCTGATGTCTTCAGGTGATTCGGTTATCATCAACCTCATTTATCTGTAAAGTGTGCCTGCTGGAATCTTCAATCTCACTGACCAATGCGCGATAGAGCAAGGGAGTGATTTCTCCTTCAGCTTTATTTATAATGACGTTAATGGGGCTCCTGTAAACCTTACCGGATATACCATCACTGGTAGTATTGCGAAGGATTGGGCTCTTCCCATTTTGGGGACTTTTTCATGCTCTGCTCCCACCCCTACTAACGGCACTGTAAACGTGTCTCTGTCAGGAGCCGCCTCTTCTGCCTTGATTCCAGATAGGTATAGGTATGATATTCTTGCAACAAACGGCTCCGTTTACACTCACTTGCTGAAGGGCTTCGTTGATGTGGTGGAGTCTATCACTTTGCCTAAATGAGCGTTACTGTAAATCCCCCTAATCCAGCCAACACGATTGTCGTCAACCCTCCGTTGGGGGCGAATCAGGTTACGCTATACGCTGGAGTTGCTGGGCCTACGGGGCCGCAGGGTCCTCAGGGAATTCAGGGAATCCAAGGCCTTACTGGTCCTACTGGAGCAAAGGGAGATCAGGGCATTCAAGGCCCTATTGGTCTTACTGGTCCGCAGGGTCCGCAGGGGATTCAAGGCCCTCAAGGAAACGTTGGCCCTACTGGGGCTACTGGCGCTACCGGCCCTACTGGTCCTCAGGGTCCGATTGGGCCGCAGGGACAGACAGGACCTCAAGGGCCGCAGGGATTGACGGGGGCTACTGGACCAACCGGGCCTACTGGACTGGGGTACGACGGGGTTACGTCATCTTCTTCTATTCAGATTCCTTCTAACCCGTCTGCGGGGCTTCAATTTCAAAGGACGCTTACCGTAAACAAGACGGGGGCTTTTGCGGTCGGCAGTAGGATTATTCTTTCTGCAACCATCAATCCTCAAACTTATTGGATGGGAGGAACTATTTCTGCTATTTCTGGCAACAACTGGACGGTATACATAGACGTTAAGGGTTCCAATGCGAACGGAACATACTCTTCTTGGACTGTTTCCGTTTTTGGTGCTACTGGGGCTACTGGGTCAACTGGGCCACAAGGCCCCGCTGGACCAACCGGCCCTGCTGGTTCGGATGCTTCAGTAACAGAGGCAAACATTACTACGGCGCTTGGATGGCATCCAGCGCAGGGAAGCAAGCCTGAAGGTGGATCTACTTATGGAGCAGTTGCTCTTGCTTCTAGTGGTGGAGATAATACATATTTAACTTACAGCGGAGGTGTATTTGGAAATGTTCTGTATGCTGGTAATGGAGTAAATATAACTCTTCCAGCGGAAGATGGGCAACTTATCACAGACGCTCCAGACACTCTTAATCAATACGCAAGGATACAGGGGTCTTGGGTTACGATTAGTGGGGGAGGGGGAAACCCATTTGATCAGTCGCTCAACACGACCAACGACGTTGCGTTCCATTCCGTATCGATTGACGGGGGGACGGCACAAATCAACGCCGACGGCTCCGCATCGTTCGCCAACGGCGCGGCAAGTATTGACGGGAGCGGGAATTTAACCGCAAACGTAATCACCCAGAACAACGCCAATGGTCAGGTAATTATTGACGGGGACGGTCGAGTGGGTTGGTGGCAGAACGGAACGAGGAATGCGGCATTTTCCTATGACTACAGTCAGGGAAGGATGAATCTTTTTGATGAACTTTCCTACGCTTCGATCTTTTTGGATAGCGGAAACGGAAATGTCGGGATCGGCTCTTATTATGGAACTCCGGTTATTGTGGATAGTAGTTCCAATATGACGGTTCCGGGCTCCGCATCGTTCGCAAATGGAGCGGCTGGTTTTGATGCATCTGGAAATCTCTACGCAACCAACTTCACCGGAGGAGGCGGAGGAACTACCGAGCTTATCTGCAACGCTCATGTCTCCAGCGCATCAAATTACATTTCAAGCCCAATCACGTTTGATGCTATTGATTACGACCCTCTAGGTACTCTCTCCGTAAATGCAGGGCATTTTATTGCTCCTTATACCGGTATTTACTTGTTTGCTCTTAGCTTGTTTTTTGATTCAGGAACCATTCCTGCAATTTTGGATGTTTCTGTTCACAACTCAAACACCGGAGACTTTGTTGAACAAGGAAGCTCTTATTCGGTTTCAGACACACTAATCCGCCTTAGCACAACAAAGCCTATTTTTGCCAATGCGGGCGATGATTTGTGGCTGGATTATTATTTGTCTTCAGGAATAGGAGTTTATCAGACAGGGAGTGCGGCTTGGAACGCCTTGCAAGTATACAAACTGCCATAAATCTCTATATCTTGACAATTAACCCATTACTCAACTACAAGTAACCAAAACCAAAACCAACCAACGCTATGTCCACTCCAATCACCCTCAATCCTACGCCTTATCAGCTTCGCGGAGCCCTTACTGCCGATCAGGTTACGGCTTTGGTCTCCCTGATCTCCGGAGCCAACCTCATTACGCTTCCCTCTACGTCCAGCTGGGCTAATGCCACCGGGCTGAACGTGACCGTTCTCCCCAACGGTGCTGGTACTCTGACCGTCAGCTTCAAGCAGTAATGCACCCAGCCCATAACACGCTCTACACCGGGACCATCGGGACAATCGCCCCAATCGGGGCGGCTGTCGTGAGCCTAGATCCGATTCTGGACTTTGAATTGCGTGTTGTGAGCCTTGTTTTGGGCCTTCTGGTCGGGTTCATCTCGCTGGTTAAGCTTGTCTACGACTGTTACCACGATTGGAAGTCCCGCCACGGGAAATGAGAACTCCACAAATCATTGCGGTTTCTGCAATCCTCTGTCTAGTCGGATGCGCCGCTCCTAGACCTTCAGTGGTTGATACCCGTCCTGCCATTGCGTCCATTGACAATGCGGACCAGACGATCAAGAGAATCGCCCATGCCAAACCCAAGGAAATCCAGCCCCTCGTCCAGAAAGCACAAGCTCAGGTGGAAGAGGCCAAGCAACAGGTTGAGCGAGTTCAGAAGCAAGCGGAGGGCCTTCAAGGGGAAAGGGATTGGTGGAAGAACGACTCTCTCTCAAAGCAAAAAGAAGTTGCGTCTCTTGAGTCTCGTGTCAGTCATTTCCATCACCTCCTTTTTGTCATTTCTGGTCTGCTTGCGGCGGCTATGGCTTTTACTACATGGCGTCTGAGCGTGATTGGCCCTTGGATTCCTATTGGTCTCACCATCGCCACCTACGGAATCTCATGGTTCGTTCTCGGTCGACTGTAATCAAGAACAAGCTTGAGGAGCGTCCCTCGCAAAGCAAGAAAGCGATCTATGCTTTCGTTATTGGTGCTTGCGTTCTTGCTGTTTTTGTGGGGTCTGCCTTCCTCATCATGTCTCATGCTGAAGCCGCCAAAGAGATCGTCGAACTCGCCAATCTTGTTGTTCTATTTTTTGGAGCCCTAGCCACAACGCTCATCACGGGTCAGGCAGTTATGGATTGGAAAGCGATCTCCGCTCTCCAGCACATTGACGAAGACTCCAACGAGGAGCGCGAGGAGAACATCCAGAGCAATCAACCGATAGGAGAGGTGGACATCGGCAGGGTTCACAAACCACGGTACTACGATGACGGAGCAGTTTAAGAAAATCGTCATCCCTTGGATTTTCAAGTGGGAGGGAACGACCTACGAGAACGACCCGGACGACCCCGGAGGGGAGACGAAATTTGGTATTGACAAACGCTCTCACGAGTCCGTGGACATTCCCAACCTCACTGCAGAACAAGCGACGGGCATCTACTGGGCAGAGTGGATCAAGGACGGTTGTCAGGGGATGCCTTGGCCGTTGAGCTTTGTGTTCTTCAACTGCGCCGTGAACTGTGGTCTGGAGAGGGCTCGCGAGTTCATGGTTTCGTCAAGAAGAAATCCAAAAACTTTTCTTGACATTCAGGAAGACCACTACCGAGACATCGTGAGAAGGCGCCCTCGCAGTCAGAAGTTTTTGAAGGGCTGGCTAGCGAGAACCGAGGACTTGCGAAAGGTTGCGCTGGGATAAGAACAGAGGATTCTTAAGGAGATTTTAGGATTCTTGTCAAGCCTAAAATGGCTTGATGAAATTTTTTTTATTTTTTTGAAATTGGTGCTTGCGTTCCGGATCTCGGCGGGTAATTCTCACGACGCTATGAACGCAAAACCCAAAACGACAAAGGCCCCTGCGGCGAAAGCCAAGAAGGCCACCACCAAAGTAACAAAGCAGGCCAAGGTCGAGTTCGCTCAACTCCTTGCCAACTACGTCAAAGAGACCATGGGAAACTTTGAGCAGATCGAGGTTGCCTTTAATAATACCGAGGAGAAATTTGATGCGATTGACACTCGCACGAGGAATCTTTGGCAGAGCATTGAACTCACCGACAAACTTGTTGACACGCTCTCCAATGCGACTACCGTGAGCGCCCGAGTCTCTCTCGCCGCAATCGTGCTGAGCATTGCCTCGATCATCACAACCATCGTCCTTCATGCCCACTAAGAGCACCACCATCACCGCCGAGGAGTTCATCACCCTCGTTTCCCCGATTGTCGCAGAGATCAATCTGCTCAAGGAGGAGAACAAGACCCTGAAGAACCTTGTCGCCGCAGTTCGCGATCATGTCGAGGAAGCCCTCGCCCAGATCGACGAAGTTTGCGAGGCCGAGTAAACCCCGAACCAACCCAAGCGCCGACCAACATGGAAACAACAACCGACACCAACTGCTCCTGCTACGAAAAGGAGAAGGCCGAGTTCTGCACCAGCCTCGTGAACGCGATGGCCGAATTACAGAATGTGGCAAAGACAGCCGACAATCCATACTTCAAGTCGAAGTATGCCCCGCTGGAGGCTATCATTGACGCAACTCGCGCTGTTCTCGCCAAGCACAAACTCGCCATCCAGCATCTCCCCGTGTTTGAAGATGGAAAGGCAGGAGTCATCACGCGCATTGTTCACTGCAACGGAGTCACAGAGGACTCAACCCTCCTTCTGCCGTTGAAAGACCAATCCCCGCAGGGTGTCGGGAGTGCGATTACCTACGCCCGTAGGTACTCCCTGTCGGCGGTGCTTGGGATTGCCTCCGAGGAGGACGATGATGGAAACGTTTCCACCGGACTCCACAAGAAAGAGGCAGTCTTTGACCAGAAGAAGGCGCGCCCCCGCACTGAGGAGGATGAGCGCCCTGCCGTTGCCAAGATCCTTGACCGCAAGGATGAGGTTCCCCGCCCCGCTGGCGCTGTCAGCACCGTCTGGCGCAACCTTGACCTCAAGGACGCCCGTGTTGCCGCGAAGTCCAAGGATGGGTCGCCCCGTAAATGGACCCTCTACTCGGTCACGTTTGACGGAGGGCAGGAGGCCATGACCTTCGACGAGAAGCTCTACAAGAAGGCTCAGGAACTCGCGTGGGAGAAGGTTGATGCTGGAGTTGCTCCCAGCAAGAAAGACCCCTCCAAGTGGGAACTCGTGACCCTTGAGGTCAGCACCGGAGAAGCCAAACCCAACCTCACGGAGGACAACAAATGAAAAAGCCGACAATCTTCAATATAGGACAAAAGTATGAGCGATTTCTCGCAGTTGGATGTAGTCATGGAAAGTACGCTGACCCGACAGCTATCGACGCTGTTCTCGCCATGCGAGATCGTTTCAAGCCAAGCATCATCGTCCACCTCGGAGATTGGTGCGACACAACAGCATGGAGGTCCGGAGCAAGCGGAACGCCCGACGAGTCTGAGCCAGTGGCTCCTGACGTTGATGGGGGGATCGACTTCCTGCAAAAACTACGCCCCACACACGTTCTCGACGGGAACCACGAGGACCGAATCCCCAAGGCGCTCAATCATCGCAATGCGGTTGTGGCTTATGCGGCAGAGCGCGTTTCTGAATACATTGATGACAAGTTTAAGGAAATCGGATGCCGCAGGATTCCCTACGATGGCGTCTTCCAGCGACTCGTCATCGGAAACGTGACCTTCACTCATGGCACAATCTACAACGAGCTTTCGGCTAGGGACATGGCAGAAATGTACGGAGGAAACGTCATCTTCGCACATACGCACCGCGCTCAAGTCAGTGAAGGGAGGACCATCAAAGAGTCTACTGGCTACTGCGTGGGAACTCTCACCCGACGAGGATGCACGGAGTATTCCAAGGCCCGTAGGGCTACCCTTGGGTGGCGGCAGGGCTTGGTATACGGAGAGGTCGGCAAAAACGACTCGGCAGTGTGGCTAGCAACCCGCTCTGAGTTCCAGAACGAATGGAGGCTCCCGCTATGAGCAACGATCAACTGATGTTCTTTTTTATCACATTCATGGTTTGCTTTCTGATTACTGAATATATCACCAACAAATTCTTCAAATGAGCATTAACAAGTGGCTTCTCGTTGCCGAGACCGAAAAGAAAAAGACCAAAGAGGATGTTCCTGATTGCTGGAAAAGCCGTGAACAGCTTGAGGAAATCTGGGGGATTAAGGTCTCTCAGGCAAATCGCAAGATCAGGAATCTCATTAAGGATGGTCTGATCGAAAGGAAAACCTTTAGGGTTGACGTTGGAAGCAAGGTCTATCCTATCCCACACTACAAACTAAAATAATGGAAATTCCAAGGGGCTTTTATGTTGAAGAGGGGTTTGCCGTCCTCGCTGGGCCGTATGACAGAACCAATGAGCGGGAGGAGCGTATGCTGGAAACGGCAGTCGCCCACCTGAAGGACGATCCTAGTATCGAATGGCGTCTCTCCGGAGAGGTCTACGCTACGATGATCGAGCGCAAAGGCATGGTTCTCAACCTTCGCCTTGTCGAATGAGCGACATAGAACAAGGCATAATTGCTATTGCTCTATGTATCCTAGTCTGGATAGTCTGGAAAAGCGGAACGGAACGATAGGATTTGAGCCTATAACTACAATCCAAATTAACGGAGACGAATGGACCATAGGGTATGGATACGCAGGGAAAACCAAAGGAAGATTCAATGATGGACTCTGCGTCTATGCCAAAAAAAGGATTATCATCAATCGTCGAAGAGTTTGCAGTCTGCTTGATGTGCTGGCGCATGAGATTATCCATGCTAGAGTACCTGACTTATCAGAAACAGCAGTTAATGATACAGCAGAGCTTATTGCAAAAGCCTATCATGATTTTGATAAACGAGGTTCCTGACGAAATCCTAATCGAGGACGAAGAAGATGAGTATTACGAGTAGCCTACCATGTCCCGAAGAGGGGCCATTTGAACAGTGGTTTAAGACCAAAGGACTCCGATATTTTGCAAAGAACCACGGAAGCGCTTTGGGCCACGAGGAGTATATGTACGAAGCGTTTAGTGCTGGCTATAAAGCCGCATTGGAGGCAGAGTTTGATGCCAACGACATAAGCAATGCTCAAGATCAATAATCCAGACGCCGGTATCCCCGGCAGATACACCTTCACTGTACCAGAGACAGGGTATAATGTGGGTCCATTCAATAGACTCAAGGAACTTCTTGAGGCTACTAGAGAGCATTATTCCGCAAATAACATCCCTATTCCGGAGAACCTTGACGATATTGTTCAAGACCTCCTTTGCAGAAAGATCCCGTTTGATCTCTGCACCTCCTCCAGTGCGCAAGTCCAGAGAGCGCATAGAGCAGACCTCTCTGCCGAGACGATCCTGAAGGGGATTACCTCGCTCTCTGCGATGGCCTTCTCCGCCGCCAAAGGCGAGCAAGTCTTTGTGGATCAGGACACTGCGACAGCTAGGGCTGAGATTTGCGCCCGTTGTGTCTTCAATGCGCCGTCTTCTTTTTGCGCCGGTTGTGGCATCGGTCAGACCATTACCAATACCGTCGCGAAGGTTAAAGGGGGCAGGTCTACACCGTTTGACAACCGGCTTCTTAACTGCGTTATTTGCGGTTGCAAGAACGAAGCAATAGTTCATGTCAACCGAAATATCTTGCTAAAAGGCGAGAAATCGGAGACAACGGAATCTAGGCCAGATTGGTGCTGGCTTAAAACTGTTGATATTGAACAAGCAAAGGAGAATCTTCATCTATGATTTCATACGGCCTAATTGACCCCAATGTTGGGGAGAAAGCCCCCAGAACGAGGGTCAAGGACGCCGATTCCGCTAGGTCTATGCTCTATATGCTGGTCGATGACGACCAGATTGCGTCTTATAGACGCGCACAGATTCAAGGAATCATTGACGGAAACGCTCCTTATAACGAGCAACAGTTGAAGGAGTCCGGTCAGGCAGACCGAATCAACGTCAACTGGGGACACGCATCCGCCAAGGTTGAGGCCGCTGTTATTCCCTACTTCGACATTCTCACCTCAGTTCCCTACTACGCCACGGTTACCACGAAACATGGCAAGGACATGGGCAAGCGCGAGGAGTGGGGCCGTATCATCACTGAGGAGTTCCACAACCTCCTAGCCTCCACCAACCCCGGATTCCTTGCCCAGCATCAGGTTGCCCATAAGCAGTTGGTTATCCATGGGCAGGGATGTATGTATTGGCCCGATGGAACCGACTTCAGGGCAAAAGCTATCGAGCCTTGGGCTCTTGTGGTTCCCAAGGGGGCAGGCGTCAATCAGGACGATTGGGAATTCTGCTATATCCTTGACGAGATGTATTGCGAGGAACTCTACCGCTACATCGAGAACAAGGAAGCCGCCGAAAGAGGCGGGTGGGACGTTGACCAATGTGAGCAGGCCATCATGGATGCCCGTGTTGACGAGCAGGATCAGAGACGCCCCTACGAGTGGTATCAGAGAGAACTCAAGAACAACGGTCTCTACTACTCCTATGCTAAGAGCCGCATCATCAAGGTAGCTCATTTCTTTGTGAGGGAATACAACGGCAGGATCTCCCACTATATCTTTGACCGCCTGAATCCTACGGAGTTCCTTTGTAAGAAGCTTTACCGCTACAAGAAGTTCTCCAATGCCTTTACGGTGTTCCTTAACGGAGTTGGAAACGGGTACTATCATGGCGTTCGCGGCCTCGGTCAGTCGCTCTTCAAGTGGGCTGAGGCTATCAACCGCCTGAACAATCAGGCTATCGAGGGCGCTATTATCTCCAGCACCCTGATGTTCCAGACCACCTCTGCCGCAGATGCGGAGCGTCTCAAGACTGTCCAGATTGGTCCCTTCCGAATCATCCCCCCCGGCCTTGATTGGAAGCAGATCAATATGTCCTCCAACCTGTCTTCGGTTATGCAGGTTGTGGGTATGTTCCAAGGTCAGGAGGCCGATGAGACGGGATCGTTCCTGCCTCAAGTTTCCGGTGGAGCAGGACGCAAGAAGGGCAATAAGGAAGTTGAGATTGAGATCGGAGAAAAGAGCCGGCTCACCAACGTCAAGGCTGAGATTTACCTTCAGGCCCTCGATGTCCACTACCGTGAGGTTTATCGCCGCGCCTCCAACTTCAACGTCGTTGAAGAGGATCACGGAGGCCCTGAGATCATCGCCTTCCAAGAGGCTTGCATGAGCAGGGGCGTTCCTCAGGCGGCTATCATGGATGTCCTGAGCGTTAAGGCTACCCGTTCTATCGGACAAGGGTCTTCCTCGGCCCGTATGCAGGCCATGAAGATGATTGGCGAATACCTCCCGCAACTCCCTGAAGGGACGCGCACGAGGGTTATTAACGCGAACATCGCCGCTATCGCTGGTCAGATTGGCGTTGATAGCTTCGGTATCCCCGAAGAGACCAAGATTTCCGGAGCCGACCTCTCGATTGCCTCGCTGGAAAACAACACGTTCGCCATCGGTGGCGAGGTTCTTATCGATCCAGATCAGAATCACTTCATCCACCTCAACGTCCACTTGCAATACGCTGGCAAGATTATTGAGGGCATTAAGAATCAGCAGTCTAGCCCGATGGAGGCGTCCAAAGCTGTCAGCGCGGCTCTTCCTCATATCCTTACCCACCTCAAATTCCTTGAGGAAGACCCGACTCGTAAGGAGCAGTTTGAGCAGTTCAACGAGAATACGTCTGAACTCATGAAGATTGCCGACCAGTTGAAGGCCATGGCACAGCAGGAGATGGAGCAACAGCAGGCCCAGCAGGCTCAGGGACAGACCCAGATGGACCCGAAAATGATGGTCGCCCAGAACAAGATTCAGCTTGACCGGATGAAGTTCCAGAACGATGTTCAGATCAAGCAGGCCAAGGCCCAGCATCAGATGATGATTCAGGACCGGAAGACGGCCCAGAAAATGATGATTGACAAAGTGAAGCTGGCTAGTAAATACTCCAGCATCCAGCCTTAATCATCGGCGGGAACAACCCCAAACACAATGAACACAAACAGCGGTGCGGATGATACCCGCGCCCAAATTGACGGACTGCGCTTAAAAAACGCACAACTCACCGCTATCCTGCATAGCGCGATCAACGAGGATACTAGTAGTCTTGCCGCTCGCTATATCCAAGAGAGGCTGAAGTCCCTTGGCATTGTTGACTCCTATCAGCAGGGCCGCGAGGACATGAGGGAGCAGATCGTCGCCTACATCTATCAACGCTATCTCTACTTCCGGACTTTCTTTGGAAAGGAGAGCGAGCAAGCCCTCATGATTAAGAATCTCATCCACGACATCCGCGAGGATCAGGCTAAAGAAATCGAAGCCCAGTGAGAGTATTGACCTACGCAGTAAGGAGCAAAGACCTTACCGCAGACGTAAAACGGATCTTTGGAGACTTCGTTGAAGAAGCTTTCTTCTGCGACGAGACGTATAATGATATATCTGGTAGCGATGCCGATAGATTGATTGGAGATGCGGATTGCTACGAGAAGGGATCGGACATTGATCTCCCTACGGCAGGAGCAATCCTCCTTCGCTTGACGAACGGAAACAAAATCTGGATCGGAACATCAGAGTGGGGCTTGATTACAAGCGTCCCTGATAAAATCATAATTATTGAAAGAAATGAAAAAGCTATTGATCGTTGACCACGGGCTCTTTACTGCATTTGCGGAAAGGCTCGCCCAAGACTTTGAGGTATTCTACTTTGTTCCCTATGCCGACCGTAGCTTCCCTAAACCTGCACCAGCGATGGTTGGCAGTGGTCTTAAAGGTGTTACCCGTGTCGAGGATATGTGGAGACTCGTACCGGAGGTTGATCTCATTATGTTTCCGGATGTTGGGTTTTATCAGCTTCAGGAGTTTCTTAGGGCCTCTGGATACAAAGTATGGGGTTCTGGACTTGGAGAGAAACTGGAGGTCCAACGCTGGAGGGCTAAGGAGACCATGCGGGCATTGGGCCTACCCGTCGGGAAGTGCGCTCTGGTTACGGGTATGGATGAGTTGCGTGCGTACATCGAGCATAACGAGGATGTTTTCGTTAAGATCAGCGGGTTCCGTGGACTTGCCGAAACATTCCACGCTAAGAACGCTGAAACAGCGCATCAGCGCCTCCTTGAGCTTGAATACAACCTTGGTGGACTAGCGAAGGTATTCCCGTTTGTCTGCGAGCATATGGTCGATAGCGTCGTTGAGGCGGGATACGACGGATTCTGCATTGATGGGAACTTCCCGAAAACTTGCTTGACCGGAGTCGAGGTCAAGGATAGAGGGTACTTAGGTGCGGTTAGAGAGGACCGGAAGCTCGCGGAGCCCGTTAAGGTTGTCAACCAAAAGCTTGCTCCCTTCCTGAAGGAGGCTGAATACCGGCAGTTCTTCAGCACGGAGATCCGAGTCACCGAGGACGGGACGCCCTACCTCATCGACCTGACCACCAGAGGCCCCCTGCCTCCCAGTGAGCTTTACCACGAGCTTATTGAGAACCTTGGTGAGATCATTGAGGCTGGTGCGGAAGGTGTTCTAGTGGAGCCCAAGTGGAAGGCAAAGTACGGAGCCCTTGCTATTATCAAGAGTTCTTTTGCCGAGGAACACTGGTGTCCTGTATCCGCAGATCCCAAGATCGCTCAGTTCGTCAAGTGGCGCAACTGTGCGGTCATCGAAGATCAGACCTATATTGTGCCTACCGAGGGCGTTAAGATGCCTGAGATTGGCGCGGTAGTGGGGATTGGCAATACCATCGAGGAGGCAATCAAGCATTGCCAAGAGAACGCTAAAGGCGTCGATGGGTTTGATGTCAAGATCCACGCAGAAGCAATTCCGGAAGCCCTTGACGAAATCGCCAAGGGAGAGAAACATGGCATCACCTTCACGGATGATCCTCTTCCGGATAAAACCAAACTAATGAAATGACCGTAAAAGAATGGAATGACAGTCCCGATCTAGCCGCAGAGCTAAATCAAATCCTCAATAGTCCGGTATTTACTGCCGCGCTATCTATTATCGAAGCAAATACGCTCGCTAAGACCGTTGGCAACGGCCCTATGCTTGAGAGGTTTGCCGATAAAGCCCATGTATTTTTTGGCTACGACAGCGGAAGGAATTCCGTTATCGCAGACTTGAAGTACCTTGCCCTCAAGCAGGAGGAACTGACAGACGTTCAACCCACCTATCAACCTGAATAATTATGGACCTCGCATCAGCAACAGCATCAGCAGAACCAATCCCCGTCGATAACACTGGACCAGAAGAGTCCTTTGAGACGGTGCTGAACCGACAGCTTAACAATAAGCCTAAGCTTGAGCCTATTGATTACGCCGCTCTTGAGAAAAACCCGAATCAGGTTACCAACCCTGAGGATGTCATTGAGATGGACTCGGACGAGTTCCTCAAGCATTTGGATCGCGGAGAAACCGATCCGGAGCCCACTGCTACGGAAGATGACGCAAAGGAGCCCGTTAAGGACACCAAGAAGGCCTCCAAGAAGGCCGCCGTCGAGGAGAAGTTCTCCCTTGATGACATTGACCTCCTAAGCGATCCCGACGAGCCACAAGAGCCCGTAGCGGACAAGAAGCCTAAGAGCAAGGAAGAGAACTTTGCTGACCTCCGTAAGAAGGCTGAGACCTACGAGAACGAGGTCAAGAGCAAGGAGGCCAAGCTTGCCGAGTATGAGGCAAAGGTCAGGGAGCTTGAGGAGACCCTTGAGAAGACTGCCTTTGAGAAGAGCCCCAAGTTTCAGAGCAAGTTTCAGGAACCTTATGAGAAGGCAGTTGCTAGCGCGGCGGCTTTTGCGAAGGAATTTGCCGAGGACGAGGACGTTGCCAATCGAGCCCTGTCCCTGAAGGGCAAGGAGCGCGTTGAGTATATCGACGCCGTGTTCGGTGGAGGGGCATCCGCCTCCGAGTTCCTGTCCCTTATCAAGGACGCCGAAGGCAAGCGCGAGAGTCTTGAGGGGGCTATTGCCAACTACAAGCAGACTTACAGCGAGTTTATTCAGGAGGACGAGACCTCCCGCATCAAGGCCGAGGAGCATACCAATAGGCTCTTTGATCGGGTATCCGCCAATCTCGCGAAGAATCTGGAATACTTTCGTACCTCCGACAACGAGGAGCATAATCAGCGCGTTCAGGCTAGGCTGGAAGAGGCCCGGAAGATCGTAATGAACACTGCCTCCCCGAACAAAATGGCGGCGGCTCCGTTCCTTGCCGTTATTGCCGAGGATCTCATTTCGGAGAACAACAAGCTCCGCGCCGAGAATTCCCGCTATAAGAACAGGGTTCGCGAGGATTCCTCGGTTGAGCCCCGTATCAAGCGAGCCTCCACGGATGATGAGTCCGATGACACGGTAGCCCGTAAGCCTGTCTCTGGGCTGGACGCTATCCGTAATCGTCTCAGGAATCTCTGATGAGTCTCCAGACCTACGGGCTGGATCTTTCCGCTTTCCCTCAGGTTTCCCAACTTGAGGTAGAGCTACTCATGGTTGCCGACAAAGACCCGTCTGTTTACAGCGGGTTGAGTCGGGGCCAGCATATCAAGCACTGCATTGGTATGCTATGGCCTCATGTCATGGCTAGCTGGAATGATTGGAATGAACTGGCTCTGTGGGCTTGGACGAACTACGAGGAGATTGGAGTTACAGGGTGCGCGGCGGCAGGCAAGACCTTCACGTTCACCCTTCTCTCCCTTATAGAGTTCTTGGCGAAGCCAATGGCTACCCGTGTAGCCTTGACTTCCACTACGGTTCCTTCGTTGCGTGGGCGCATCTGGTCGGAAATGATGCGCTTCACGCTTCCTGTCCACCCCTTATTTGGGCTGAACATCGTTGACTCCCAGACGAAGATCCAGTTCCAGAAGGGGGACGATAGGAGTGCCATTATTGCGGTTGCCGTAGACTCCGGAGCCGTGGAGCAGGCAGTGGGAAAACTTCAGGGCGTTCACTTACCCAGAATGGTAATTGTTGTTGACGAAGCCGCCCAGACCAACCCGGCCATCTTCTCGGCTAGGGCCAACCTTCAAGTAGGTACGGACTTCTATCACTTCATCGCCATTGCCAACGCTAGCTCGATGTTCGACCCTCACGGGCTATTCTGCGAGCCCCGCATGGGATGGGGGAGTCTTAATGATGACGATGAGTATTGGGAGACCAAGACCGGAGTATGCGTCCGGTTCGACGGGCTAAAGTCGCCCAACGTCAAGGCAGGACGAACCCTCTACCCCTATCTCTTCGCTCAGGAGAATATCGACATCATCAAGAAGAACTACGGTGAGGGCTCCCTAGAATGGAATTCTTATTGCAGGGGTATGTGGTCTAAGGGAGGCGTGAGAAACACGATCCTAGACGCCCCTACGATTGCTGACGGGGGTGCTAGGGAGAAAGCAGTATGGGCCGATGGCAATATCCGCAAGATCGCCGCGCTCGACCCCGCTTTCACGACCGATGGCGACGAGTGTATTCTCCGCATCGGGAATGTTGGGAAAACGATTGACAATGAAATCACGCTTGACTTGGGGGAGACAATCCGCTTGTCCCTGCAAGAGAGCGATGACTACCCGATCTTCTACCAGATCGCGGACCAGACCATTGACGTTCTGAAGCGGCATGAAATCAAGCCGCAGGACTTCGCGATTGACGCCACTGGCGCGGGTGCTGGCATCGCTGACATAATTAGCCAGCGTTGGCAAGGAGGATTTATTCGCGTGTCATTTGGCGGAGGGCCAACGGATGTTGCCGTAAGCATGGAGGACAACCGATCCGCCAAGGACGTATACTCCAATAGGGTTTCCCAGCTATGGGGGCAAATGCGATCCGTCATCATGGCAGGGCGCATGAGGGGGCTGGACGATCAGACGGCACGGGAACTTTGCGCTAGGATCTACTCCCTCAAGAATGAGAAGATGCTCATCGAGAGCAAGCGAGAACTTAAGAAGCGCACCAAGGGAGGCTCCCCCGACAGGGCCGACGCGCTCTCCCTTCTCGTCGATCTCTTCATCCACCAAAGCGGACTCGGGGCGGCATTGGGAGACGATCCCGCTGACGATGAGGATTGGGAGAACTTTGTTCTTGAAAACCAGTTGGAGTCTAGCTATTCGTAGCCTCCTATGGAAAAAGTAAAACTTGAACGATATAGGGAACATCAAAAGTATCTGACGATTGACGGGGAGGAAGTCCCCGGAGGCAGTACGATTTGCAAGATCGGAGACAGCCCCGAACCCCTGATAGCATGGGCATGGAAGCTGGGAACCGAAGGCAAGGACTACCGCAGGGAGAGGGACAAAGCGGCAGACATCGGGACCATCGCGCATTTCATGGTCGAGTGCTACCTGAACGGTCAGGTTGCTGACCTATCGGACTACACCGAGGATGAGTGCGCAAAGGCTCTTATCTGCTACGACAAGTTTATGAACTTTTGGGAGGAGAACAAGTTCACCAAGGTTGCAACGGAGGCCCAGCTTGTTCATCCAGAGCATCGCTTCGGAGGAACGATTGACCTCGTTGCTCACGACCCCGATGGGAATATGATCCTTCTGGACGTCAAGACTTCCAAGCGCATAAACGACTCGTACATCCGCCAGATCGCGGGTTATACGTTGCTTTGGGATTACGCCAGCGAGGCGTCTATCTCCAAGTGGGGCATCATCCGGATTGGCAAGAAGGAGGAAGGGGATTTCGAGGTCAAGTTCTATAACGAGGACCGCATCCGGAACGCACAGAAAACCTTCCTCGCCCAAGTGCAGTTGTATTGGGCCATGAAGACCGAGAAGCCCCCTCGCGCTAAGAAGAAGTGACCACCCCCGCATCATCAGAAGCCGAGAGGGCCTTGCTATGCTCTCTCATGCAGAACATCAAGCTGGTTGACGAACACGCCGACCACCTGAAGTCAAGCCTATTCTTTGAGCCCCGCCACAAAGCTATCTTTGATGGCATCATGGGACTCTGGAAGGAGGGCAAGGATTGTGACCTCATCACCCTGTCGGAGGCCTTGAACAAGGCAGGGGTGCTGGAGTCTATCGGGGGCGCGGCATACATCGCTGAGCTTCATTGTTTCCTTCCCACTGCAAGCAATAGCGCGGAATATCTTGACATCCTCAAGAAGAAGCATACCGCACGACTCGCTATATCCGTGGCAAAGAAGATTATCACAACAGCAGAAGATCCGGTCACTTGCGATGACCTCGGAGAATCCGTGCAGAAGGCCCTCGTGGCCGTTGCCGCAGACTCCGAGACATCATCGAGCATCGAGAGCATCGGTCAGGCCGCGCTCAAGCGTCTGGACACCTACGAGGAAATCTTCAAGAACAAGGGCAAACTTATGGGCTTGACAACGGGCCTCAGGCCCCTTGACGAACTCACCGGAGGAATGAAGGCAGGGCAGTTGATTGTCATCGGCGCTCCCACCAAGGGAGGCAAGACCGCAATGGCACTGAACATCGGGATGCGTACCGCGCAAGCTGGCAACCCTGTCGGAATCTTCTCGCTTGAGATGAGCAGTGGGGAACTCGTGGACCGTCTCGTTGCCTCATGTTCCGGAGTTGACTTGAGCGTTCTCTCACGGGAACCCACCAAGCAGGATCGCGACCGGATTCAGAACGGGATCACGCAAGCCTCGTTGCTCCCCATTTGGATTCGCGACGAGAGTCAGATCAACCCCCTGCAACTCCGAGCCGCCGCTCGTCGCATGGTTGCCACCCACAATGTCAAGCTGATTATTGTTGACTACATCCAACTCATCGAGCCGACCGACCGCAAGGAGAGTCGTGAACGTCAGGTTGCCGAAGTCTCCCGCACCCTCAAGCAACTTGCGAAGGAACTCGGCATCACGATCATCGCCCTCACCCAGCTTAATGCGGAAGGAGCCTCGCGTGAGTCAAGGGCAATCGAACATGATTGCGATTCTTTTTGGGTCATCCGACACGACGAAGAAAATCGCAAATGGGCGCTTGACATCCGACTAGCACGAGCCCATGCTAGGGGTTCAATTCCATTAGAGTTCCGGAGCCAGTATCTCCGGTTCGATGAAGGATCAACAAACCACTGAAATGCCATACGACAACACCAACAGCGGGGCGGCGTTCCCCAAGAACAGCGCGAACCCCAAGGCCCCGAAGTATTCCGGAACTCTCAATGTTGAGGGCAAGGATTTCGAGATCGCCATTTGGGACAAGACCTCAAAGCAGGGGAAGCCCTTCCTCTCACTGAGCGTCAAGCCCAAGGGCAACTACTCGGAGGACGTCAACTTCTGAAACATCGCTAGGAATAGAGTCTAGGGAGAACCTAGAACAGGGTATTGTTGTTCCCCATATTGAACACCTAGGCTGAAGGGGGGAGGAAGAAATTCCTTCCCCCTTCTTCGTGTCAAGGCTATTTTCCCCGCATGAGCGAAAAGAAATTCAAAAAAGTCGTGACAAACCCGAAGACCGGACGAAAGAAGACCGTGCGTTACGGGGCCAAGGGATACTCGATTGCGCCCGGAACTTCCAAGGGGGACAACTACTGCACCCGCTCCTACGGGCAGATGAAGAAGCACCCCAAGGCGGCGGCTGACCCCAACAGTCCTCTCCGGTTGTCAAGAAAGAAGTGGAAGTGTTCCGGAAAAAAATCTCGCAGAAGTTGAAAAAAGTTCTTGATTGATTCAGCGGGGATGCCATGATGGCCTCCTCATGAATAAAGAACTACAACTAGCCCTCAACTCCTTCTCACGCATCGAGGCCGCGCTCACCTGCGCCATGATGTGCGGGAAGGCTGAGTCACCCGTCCTCCCCAAGGCCATGCTCAAGAAGCTGGTCACCGACATCAAGATGACCCGAAAGGCCATCACGGACAAGCTCTCGGAGGAAACCGAGATCGAGATGGAGGACGCCTACGCATGAGCCTCATCATCGTTTCCATGACGGTCGTGGCCGTCGTTCTGTCATTCTACTACCAAGCCAAGATCATTCGCAGGGATCTGGAGAAGCAAGTTCGCCAGCAGACCGAGGATTGCCTTGTCCGCTGGTGGGCCAACGACAATAAGAATTTCAACGTATGGGCAACCCGTCGCCATGTCGAGTTGCTGGATCAAGACATCACCCTCATGAAGGAGGCTCTTGGAAATGAAGGCCTCTAATGACTTCCTCTACTCGCGCAACATCGAGTTGAACGAGCAACTATGGGCGGCTGAGCGCCGTGTCAATGAGTGTCTATTCGGCGTCGAGCAGATCGTCGAGGCCCTCAAGGAGATTCGCAAGCTAAATACACTTGGGAAAACAAAACAAATAGCAGACAAGATAAACGAACTAATCGGAGTATAAACAATGAGTGATCTAATCGTTCCAGAACAGTATCGAAGCAACGAAGCCTTCCAGCTTCCTTTCACCCCCGATGCCGACACCATCAAGGACGCAACGGGACGCACGGTGGCGTATATCTCCAACAAGGCTAGCGCCGATGAGGCCGTCCGGTTGGCTAGGGTGCTTGCCTCCGCTGTCGAGAGTCTCAATCGCCTTCATAACCTTGCCGAGATCCTGAAGGCTAACACCAAGGATCTTCCTGAATACAACCACGGGGCTCTTGACGAGAACATCGACGATTGCCTTATCTGCTATATCGAGCATTATATCAAAGAGGTTTTGTCATGAGCTACTACTATCTCAAGACCGCCATTAAGGTTTGCCTTAGTTTGGCTATTGCGCTTCTTCCGGTAGGATTTCTGCTTACCGCAATGACAGAGCAAATCATCTATCTAGGTTGCCTTGGGGCGGTGGCAATGCTTCTTACATTTGCGTCAATAATTATTCTTATCTGGATTTGATATGGAATCATATACCCTAGTCGGCTCTGATCGCGTCCTCTTTGTCCACGATAAGGACAAGTGCCGTGGAGAACATTGCTGTATTCATAACCCATCCAACCACCATATGAGGGATTGGCCTCAGAACTGGCGAGGGGATCGCGGTCTTATGGAGCGCGTTTGCCCTCATGGGATTGGTCATCCAGATCCAGATGATCCAATAGCGAAAAACATTATTGGGTCAGTCCACGGATGCGACGGATGTTGCAATGAAAAATAAACCTATCCTAGAAGAGGCTATCGAGATCACCTCCGGTGACCGTCGCCGAGACTACGACCACGCATTAAGGGGCCACGAACGCATCGCGGATATGTGGAACGCCTATATTGCGATTAGGAAGAATCCCAATGAGCTTTTGTCGCCATCAGACGTAGCCGCCATGATGATCCTGTTAAAGCTTGCTAGGCACGCCCATACGCCTAAGCGGGATAACCTAACCGACATCGCGGGTTACGCCCGTTGTATGTCTCAGATTGAGGGGTATGAGCCATGAGCGAGGAACTGCCGGCCCACTTCCACCACGAATCCTATTGCCGCAAGTGCAACGAACCAATGAACCCACACACACCCGACAACGTTATCGCCCTCAACACCGGCTCGCCGCAAGACCGAGCCATTGTCCGTGAGCTAATCCATTTGAGAAGTCCCAACTTGGAGTTCCGTTCTCACGAACGGGACAGCAACTACCGATGGGAGAAGATTAAATACGGAACCGGAGCTACCGAAATCAACTGGGCCTATTTGGAGTTTCGGTTACTTGGTTGCATGGATGCAGAACCAGCCACACAAATCAGCAAATGAACCCACAGACACCCGACAACGAGGTCGCAAGGCTCCGTGCCGAAGTACAGAGAGCTATCGAGGATAGAAACCGCATCGGGATAGAAATCCGAGGCGAGTATCTACCCAAGCTAAAAAATCAAGCCAACGAGGTCGCAAGGCTCAGGGAGCTTTTGGAAAAAGTCATTTTTGAGCTAGAGAAAGTTCCATTTCAGACCCCCAAGTTAACTGCTTTTACCGCCCATAGACTTGCGGATAGATACCGCGAACAACTCAACCAACTTACCAAATGAACCCACTTAAACCCGTCGATTCCACCACCGTGTTCTTTGCTGGCAAGGAACCAGACGAGAAAACTAACGAGGTCGCAAGGCTCAGGGAAAGACTCGAAACTTCAAAAGACCTAATCCACGAAATAAGAATGGACAGAAATGCGAAAACCGCCGAAGTCGCAAGGCTCAGGGAGCTTTTGAACCAAGCGATTGAAATTGCTGATGGGCTTGTTGATCCTTTCACAAGGATAACAGGTGTTCCAGAACAGGAACTCGCCAAGCTAAAAGCAAGCGTCGCACTCGCCCCCGCGCCAGAGGAACAAAACAAATGAATACTAATATAAAAGAAGTGAATGAGCACATTAACAATTTGAACAACGAGGTCGCAAGGCTCCGAGCATTACTTAAAGACCACGCTACATTCCTGCGTAAAAACGGATTCGATAGACAGGCAGACGATCTTATGCGTTTCGCCCCCGCGACAGAAGAACCAACTAAATAAACAAATGAAACACGACACTACACACTCCGAAACGGGAAATGGAAATCATTCTCTCGCAGACTTCACGATAAACAGACTCCACGAGGCTCTTGAAATCGCTAACAAGTCCGCTGATGACCAGATGTTCCAAAAGCGAAAAGCAGAGAACGAGGTAGCAAGGCTCCGTAAATACGTTGAGAAGCTAGAAATCTACTCGCCAGAAAACGATTGGAGCCACCCAGAATGGAGGAAGCTAATAGGCAGCAAAGAGCAGAGCGAAGACCCAGAGACACTGTTCAAACTCTACCAGTTTCGCTTTGAACCAGATATTCGTGGAGAAACCAACGAGTTCGCAAGGCTCAGGGAGGAAAAGGAATACTGGGCAAACCAGTGGAACGTATTGCGCCAATCGTCTGTAGCTGACGTTGTTAAAGCTCAAGAAGAGGTCGCAAGGCTCCGTGAGCTTCTGGAATGGTATAAGTCAGGAATGGAATCGTGCTGGCACGCCGCAAACACTTATGACGGCAACTACACAGAGGCTTGCGACAATGTAATGATCATTGCTTCTGCACGACTGAATCACAAGATTAATT
>Ga0007862_1000026_pt1 | contig 47168 bp, 44 predicted proteins | sample CryBogCBH20Aug07_FD_71206 | JGI IMG/M metagenome (GOLD analysis project Ga0007862, IMG submission 71206) | Freshwater microbial communities from Crystal Bog, Wisconsin, USA - CBH20Aug07 | ecosystem: Environmental > Aquatic > Freshwater > Lake | place: Crystal Bog, Wisconsin, USA | collected... | reverse complement strand
GATGAAGCAGGCTTGCTCCGGACGAAGGTCGAGTTTTTCAATCAATTCTTCGAAAGCGCCCAGCTTGTGTTCATGTCCTTGATAGACATGGCGAACCCCAAGGCTCTCCATGCGAAGAGCAACCGCTGGTGATCGACGTCCCGAAATCACGGCAGTCTCGATGCCCGCTCGCTGAACCAACTTGATTCCATGTCCGTCCCGAGCATGGAACCCTTTCAGCTCATCGCCGCTTGGCGTAAAGAAAAGCTGACCATTGGTCAGAACCCCATCGACATCACAGATGAGCAGCCTGATTCGGGCGGCGCGCTCAATGACTTCAGTGGGCATATTTTCGATCATTAGACCACTCCCGCGCGGAGCAGATCATGCATGTTAAGTGCCCCCACTAGGCGAGCTGCCTCATCTACGACTAAAAGCGCACTAATCCTTTTTTCTTCCATGATTCTGACGCCTTCTGCTGCGAGACAGTCTGGAGAAACGGTACTGCAGCCATTTCGGATGACATCTCGAATCACCGTCTTGTGAATATCAATGCTGCGCTCGAGTAACCGCCGAAGATCGCCGTCCGTAAAAATGCCTAGCAGGGAGCCATCATCGTCCGTCACGGCGGTCATCCCGAGTTTTTTAGCGGTCATCTCAATCAGCGCATCCCGAACGGCAACATGTGCGCTGACTTGCGGGATGTCATCTCCTGAGTGCATGACATCTTGGACCCGAATCAGAAGCTTGCGGCCGAGGCTGCCGCTAGGATGGGAAAAGGCAAAATCCTCCCGACTGAATCCTCGGGCCTCAAGCAAGGCCACTGCCAATGCATCGCCGAGGGCAAGTGCAACGGTCGTGCTAGAGGTGGGGGCCAACCCCAAAGGGCAGGCTTCTTCCTGAATGGCAGTGTCGAGGGCGACGTCTGCCTGTCGTCCGAGGGGGGAGTCTGCCTTTCCAGTCATTGCAATGAGAGGAATGCCGAGCCTTTTGAGCATCGGGAGAATTGTGAGAACTTCGGAGGAGTCGCCTGAGTGGGAGAGAGCCAGGAGAACATCTTCCTGTGTAATCATTCCAAGATCACCGTGACCGGCTTCCCCTGGATGAACAAAAAAAGCGGGTGTTCCCGTGCTCGCCAACGTTGCGGCTATCTTGCCGCCAATGTGTCCGGATTTGCCCATGCCGGTGACAACCACGCGCCCCCTGCAACCCAGAATGAGTCGACAGGCCTGAGCGAAGCGTTCGTCAATTCGATCGCTGAGCGCCAGAACGGCGGCCGCTTCATTTTCAATGACCCTCCTCGCAGAGAGGCAGAGCGACTCGGTTCGGGGGTGATCCCTATCACCCGGGGCACAAGGCTGCATGGAGTTCAATATTCCCATGCAGACATTATGCCATTCTTGAAGGCTCAAGATTGGCTGTGTTTGAGGATTTCCTACTTCTGTTCCGTTGCTTTTCTGCCATAGAGAACAGCGTCCGGATGCCGCTCTAGGGTATCAGCCAGACGTCGAATCGCCCGTGCAGCCTCTGAAACGTCATGGAGTGCCTGACCCAGTTCTGAATCAGATTGGGTCAGATCACCGACTGCGGCAAGGCTGGACTTGGCCTGCTTCATGGTTTCGGTTGCAGAGGTGATCAGGGGAGGGAGTTGTCCGTTGAGTTGTTTGACCACAACGTTGCTGTCCTGAGCGACTCCATCAAGATGCTTAATCAAATGCTTAAGCTCGCCCAAACTATCATTCAGGCGATCGATGCTGGCACTGGTTTCCGGTTTGGCGATCAAGTGATCCGTGTCTCTCAGAACCTGGAGTGCCATATCCAGAGTTTCGCGGAGAGGAAGATCGCGGACCTCCTGAGCAGTGTGTTCCAAGGTCTTTTCCAACTCCTCTTTTGTCGAGGTCACCGTCGGGATTTCAGGAAGTCCTGCATCTTGCACACTCACGGCATGCGGGCTGGTTTTGGGCAAAAACTCAAGATCAACGAAAAGTTGGTTGCTCACCAGGCTTTGAACCCCAAGACGAGCGCGAAGTCCGTGTTGAATGAGACTCTTTAATTCCGGCGATGGACTTTCTTTGGAATGGGATTCGACCATCTTGGCAAAATCTATCTCAGCAATGACGGGTGTCAGGAGTTGATTCGATTCCGGGTTGTAACTCACTTTGACCTGAAGCACCTTACCGATGGTAACCCCTTTGAGTCGAACAACCGATCCGGGAGCGAGACCATTAACCGACCCTTCAAAATAAATCACATAGCGTGGAAGGCTGCTGAAATAGCTTCCGCTTCCCCACATGATGATAAGGACGGTCCAAAGGCCGAGTCCGAGGAGGACAAAAAGGCCGATCAGCCTGGGGTGCGCGACGCTTTTCATGGTTGATGATGCTCCGGCGGGGTTTTTCTGGTCTTCTGGCCTTGGCCGCGACTCAAGAAATCCCGAACATTTTGACTCGATGAAATTTCAAGAAGATCCCCGGGGGGGCCTTCAGCAAGGATGCTCTTGGTCTCAATGTCGAGATAAATCGAATTGGTTCCGATTTCGAGGATGCTGGCGAGATCGTGCGTCACCACCACGGCGGTGCTTCCGAGGCTTTCTGTCAAATGCACGATCAATTCATCCAGCCTTCCTGCGCTGATGGGGTCTAGACCAGATGATGGTTCATCAAAGAAAAGGATTTCTGGATCCAGCGCAATGGCTCTCGCCAGGGCAGCCCGCTTTTGCATCCCTCCGCTGATTTCAGCGGGGTAGTAATCTTCAAACCCTGATAATCCCACCAGAGAGAGTTTGAAAGACACCAGTTCCGCGACTTCCTTCTTTGAAAGTCGTGTGTGTGCAGAGAGCGGGAGCGCAATATTTTCAGCGAGGGTCATGGAACTCCAGAGGGCGCCGCTTTGATAGAGAATCCCCATTCTGAGAAGGAGGCTGTCCCTCGTTTCGTGATCCACCCCCCAAAGATCTAGTCCATCAAAGCGAACGGAGCCGCTGGAAGGGGCCTTGATTCCGATAAGGTGCCTTAGAAGTGTGCTTTTTCCGCAACCACTGGGCCCCATGATGATGAAGATTTCGCCTCGGCGAACCTTGAAGTTCATTCCCGTTTGGATAACAAATCCATCATAGGCCATGGTGAGATTGCTAACTTCGATGTGAGGTTCTCCCGTCTCGGTAGAGCTTCGAGTGCCGGATGCAGCGAATGTCAGTGCCTGATTGGTCATCTTTTGAGAAGGTCCAGTGCAGTAATCATCATGGTCATCACGGCGTCAGAAACGACGATAAAGACGATGCCGGTCACAACTGCGGATGTGGTCGCAAGGCCGACTGAAGCAGCATTTCTCTGACACTGGAGTCCTCTGAAGCAACCAGCCACGGCAACGAGAATGCCAAAGACGGCGCATTTGCCAATCCCAACCTCAAGATCGATCGGGCGCATCCGGGTGTTGAGTTGTTGCAGGTACTCAGGGATCGAGACGTCAAAAAGGGCCGCAGCAACGATAGAGCCTCCGAATATCCCGAGTATGTCGGCAAAAAGGCAGAGGAAAGGGATGGTGATGAACATCGCGAGAATTCGGGGAAGGACCAGAAACTCTATGGGAGAAAATCCGCTGGTCTTCAGGGCGTCAATTTCATCGTTTACGGTCATGGAGCCAAGCTCTGCAGCAAACGCGGAGCCCGTTCGGCCTGCCATCAGGATTGAGGTCATCATGGCGCCCATTTCTCGGGCCATACCCAGACCCACGAGGTCAGCGATCAGGAGTTGGGCACCGAAAACCTTGAGCTGAACGGCACCAACAAAGGCGAGGATCATGCCCATCAAAATGCCGATGAGGCTAATGATGGGCAGCGCATTCGGCCCGCACTCCTGAATATGCGTCATGACATCTGACCATCGCATGCGGCTTTTGCCTCGCAGTAATCGGCCAAAGGCAATGCAGATCTCTCCGATGAAGTCAGCGAGCCTGAAAAAGTCTTGCTGAAGCCAAATGGCGTGCTCACCAACCAGCGTCAGGAAATCATTCGGCGTTTGGTTTCTGATCGCATCCTGTCGCTCAGGAACAGCTTGAGAGAGAGCGATCATTCCCAAAACTCCCTTAGGCAACGTACGATCATCTCGTTCGATCCCTAATTGCTCCAAAATCTGACTGAGTCGAATCAAAAAAGTGAGTAGAGCACTATCCCAGGAGCCCAAATCTTCAGCCATCAAGCAGGCACGCTTTGGTTGCTCCCGAGAGAGAAATGCCCTGATTTTGGCCAGATCAGGAAGCTCCGCGTCGATGGACCAGTCGCCCGAGAGGGCAAGGACGGCAACACCATCCTTTTGCATCGAAGCGCTGATTTGGGGGGGCATCAAGCGCTGGGCCTCTTCAGCCGGTACAGCGAGGAAATGTCCTCGCTACCATACCCTTGACGCATCAGCGTGTCGTAGTGGGTTGATGTTGCTCGCGTAATCGGAAGCTCCTGGAGAATGGATTCACCCATCTCTAAGCAAATCCTGAGGTCTTTTTGGTGGAGTTCGACCTTGAATCCTGGTTCGAATCGGCCTTGTGTCATCGAGGATCCACGTTTATCCAGAAACCAGTTTCCCGCTGCGCCGCCGCGAATGGCATCCATGACTTTGTCGATATCGAGTCCCAGCCCCACACCGAATGCCAGCGCTTCGGTCACCGCTTCGTTGATGCCCGCACACATGACCTGATTTACCGCCTTTGCAGCCTGTCCCGAGCCGACTTCTCCCATGTGAATCTGGCGACTTGAGAAAGTGGCTAACAGGGGCTCGATTTGGGATAAGTGAGCCGAGTTGCCACCGATCATGACGGAGAGAGCAGCGTTTCGCGCGCCTTCCACTCCGCCAGTGACCGGCGCATCGAAAAACAGTGCGCCCTGAATCCCCGCGAGGCGTGATGCTTCAAGTGCCGTCTTGCTGCTGACCGTAGAGCAGTCAATGACGATGTGTCCTGATCGAAGGGCCGGGGTCATGGCCTTGATTTGTTCGAGGACATCCTCGTCGGCTGAGACGCAGAGGAAGATCACATCGACTTCAGCCGCCAGGGCAGCGGGAGAGTCAGCAATGAAAATACCCGGATGATCCTGACTAAAACGGTTTGCCTTTTCAACGCTTCGGTTGTAAACGCCCCGAAGGAAACCTGCCTCGCAGAGATGATGGGCCATGGGTGCACCCATCGCACCAAGACCTAAGAATCCAGCGGTGATCTGATGAGTCGAGGGCATATCGGTCTCATTTATTCTTCGAGATAGGTGTAAGCACTCAGGCCTGCCATTAGTTCTGTCTCAAAAAGTTTCTTACGCTCAGTGGAAAGGTCCGCATCCACCAGCTTTTTTCGATAGGCGCGCTCCAACTCTGACGGGTCGATGTGCACGTAACGGAGCATGTCGTCAGCTCCGTCCCCGTGGGTGGGATCCATCATCTGGTAACTGCCTTGGCTATTGAGGGAGATGTTGACTGCATGGGTGTCGCCAAAGAGGTTGTGCATGTCTCCAAGAATCTCCTGATAGGCTCCAACCAAGAAAAAGCCAATCAAATAACTTTCCCCAGGCTTGGTTTGATGCAGTCTAAGTGTCGGCTCCAGGCTTTGCAGGTCAATGTATTGTTCGATCATGCCGTCGGAGTCGCAAGTGAGATCCTGAACGATGCTCCGGCGCGTCGGTTCTTCATTGAGTCTTTGGAGAGGCATCACCGGGAAAATCTGGCCAATGGCCCACGCATCCGGTAGCGACTGGAACAGCGAAAAGTTGCAAAAAACCTTGTCGGCCAACCGTTCATTAAGTTCATCCAATAATTCGCGATGGGCTCGCAGGCGGCTGTCCAGTCGGTGCTGGACATCATGGGCGATGGCCGCGTTGAGTCTCTCAGCTTCAGCAAGCTCAGCCAGGCCAAGCTTGCCTTGAACAAACATGTCCCGAGCTTCAGCAATATCGAATTGTGCATCATGGTAGACGCCTATTACGGATTCATCCTTCAACCGTTCAAGGCATTCCGCAAGATCAGCCAATGGCTTAATTCGGGTTTCATGAGGGGGCGTTGGATCGTTTGGAACCGATTCAATGTCCGTGATATTGGTAATGAGGACAGCATGATGGGCGCTGATGGCGCGGCCTGATTCTGTGACGAGATCGGGGTGTGGCAGACCGTACTCATCGCAGATTTCGCTGAAGGCCCTGACAATTGAGTTAGCGTACTCATCAATGCTGTAGTTGAGAGAGCAATCGCTGGTCGAGCGAGTGCCCTCGTAATCAATCCCAAGACCGCCCCCGACATCGGCAACACTGATTTGGGCTCCCAGGGCTCTGAGTTCACGATAGTAGCGTGCAGCCTCTCGAAGCGCTGTCTTGATGTCACCGATATCCGCGACCTGTGATCCCATATGGAAGTGCATCAGCTTGAGCCATTCCAGCTTTCCCGCTTCCTTTAGCAGCGATACGAGTCTCAGGATTTCGCCACTGTGAAGTCCAAACTTTGATTTTTCGCCCCCACTGTTTTGCCACTTGCCCGCGCTGATGCTTGAGAGCCGGATTCTGACTCCCAACTGGGGCTCAATGCCCAGATTTGCGGCTTCTGCAAGAACGACGCTAAGTTCGGATAGTTTCTCTATGACAATGAAGATATTGAGTCCGAGGCTACGTCCAATGAGGGCCAGTCGAATGTAGGAACGATCCTTGTAGCCGTTACAGATGACAGTCCCGGCATCGGAGAGGGCGAGAATGGCAAGGAGTTCGGATTTGCTTCCGGCTTCAAGTCCCACCGGATACTGGCCGTTTTGAAGCAAGGCATCGATAACGCCACGCTGCTGATTGACTTTGATTGGGTAGACCGGAGTGTAGCCAGCCTGATAATCATATTCCTTGCGGGCCTCATCAAAAGCCTCGGTAAGTCGGACAACCCTATCCTTCAGAACATCGGTAAATCGGACCAGGACCGGGAGGGTCAGTCCCTCTCTCCGAATCGCGTCGACAATCTCGGGCAAGACCACTTTGCCGTCATGGGGATTTCGTGACGGCATGACGATAACCTGGCCATCGGCGTTAATATCGAAATAGCCTTCTCCCCAATGTTCGATCGCGTAGACTTCGCGGGAGAGGGCGGTGCTCCAGTTCGAGGGCATCAAATAATTCCTTGATCAATTGCGCTTCAGTCCCCTTCGATGAGAGCGAGGATGATGGCGCTATAATTACCCGATCAGCGAATCTCCCAAAACCAAGTCAAATTCAGGAACAGCCCGAGGCTATCGGGGGGGTGCCTGTGGAGATTTTGCGTTGGCAGACCGATGATGTAGGAAATGAATCCCCTTTCGTTGGGCAGGGGAGGAGTCAATAACACCGCAATTATGTGGAAAATCCAACGCCTTTTCCATGAGAGGATTATTGAATGATCGGGTCACCCGGTTGGTTTACTGAAATTTACCCCAAGCACGGCAGCGCCTTTTCGATTCAGGTGAAGTCGAAGCTCGAAGAAGTGCAGTCCCCTTTCCAAAAAATCGAAATGTTCGATACGGAATGGTTTGGGAAGTTGATGATCATCGACGGTTGCACAATGGTTTCCGACCGTGACAACTACCTCTACCACGAGATGATGACCCATCCGGTCCTTTTTACCCACCCGAATCCTAAGAGAGTCTGGGTTATCGGCGGTGGTGACTGTGGCAGCCTCAAGGAAGTTTTGCGCCATTCCGGGGTAGAGGAGGCCATTCAGATTGAAATCGACGAGCAGGTGACACGGCTTGCGGAAAAGTATTTTCCGGATCTGTGCGCATCTAATGGCGATCCCCGAGCCCAACTCCTTTTTATAGACGGTATCCAGTGGGTCAAGGATGCGGCTGACGGCAGCGTCGATGTCATCATCGTAGATAGCACGGATCCTGTTGGACCTGCTGAAGGGCTATTTAATGAGTCCTTCTACCGTGAGTGCATTCGATGTTTGGGTCCCACGGGCATTTTGGTCCAGCAGAGTGAGTCGCCGCTCTTCCATGAGGACCTCATCATGGATATGCATTCGACGATGAGAGCCGCTGGGTTTGCACAGACCAAGACGTTTTATTTCCCTCAGTGTCTCTATCCTTCGGGGTGGTGGAGTGGAACCATGGCCTCGATGAGTGATCTCTCGGGTTTCAGGGAGGCCGATGCCAACTCGCGCCCCTTTGAGTCACGTTACTACAATGTCGATATGCACAAGGCAGCATTCGCCACTCCGGAGTTCATGAAACGACGTTTGGCAGCCCTTTGAGAGACGGATTCTAGGAGAACAAGATGGCAGAAAAAGAAGTCAGCGAAGCGCTCTTTAAGCTTCGCACAGAAGTCGAAAAGTTAGAGCAGGGGCATCCTGAGCTTAGAAATAAGCTTGAGGGGCTTTTGGAAAAGCTTGAAAACCGCTTTGAGGCTGGTGCCGATGGCCAGCATCTGCAGCTGGTTGATGAGGCACGTGAGACGGTGGAGCGTTTTGAGGTGGAGCACCCGACAGCTACGGCGGTTGTTGCTGAATTCCTTCAGATTCTCAGCAGTATTGGTGTCTGAGAACCGGACGTTTCTCAGTCTCAGCGTCAGGTTCTAGAAAAAAAACCGGAGAGGATCAGAGATCCTCCCCGGTTTTTTTGTCGCCAAAGCCTAAGGCTTACAGCGTGTCAACCGCATTCAGCTCCTTGAACGCAAGCTGCAGACGGTCAGCCATGCTGGTCTGAGCAGCGCGGATCCATACGCGAGGGTCGTAGAACTTCTTGTTCGGCTTGTCAGCACCTTCCGGGTTGCCAATCTGACCCTGCAGGTAGCCTTCATTCTTGATGTAGAACTGGCGCACACCATCCCAGTAAGCCCACTGGGTATCGGTGTCGATGTTCATCTTGATGACGCCGTAGCTGACAGCTTCGGTGATTTCTTCCGGCGTTGAGCCTGATCCACCATGGAACACGAAGTCCAGAGAGTTTGCCGGCAGACCAAACTTTTCAGAAACGTATTTCTGAGAGTTGAGAAGGATCTGCGGGGTGAGCTTTACGTTACCCGGTGAGTAAACACCGTGAACATTTCCGAAAGAGGCTGCAATGGTGAAGTTCTTGCTGATCTTTGACAGGTGTTCATAGGCATACCCGACATCTTCAGGCTGGGTGTAAAGCTCTGAATGATCCATACCAGAGTTGTCGACACCATCTTCCTCGCCACCGGTGCAACCGAGTTCGATTTCGAGAGTCATGCCCAGCTTGGCCATGCGCTCCAGATACTTGGCTGAAATCTCGATGTTTTCCTGAAGGGATTCCTCGGAAAGGTCAAGCATGTGTGAGCTGAACAGGGGCTTGCCGGTCTGTTCGAAATGCTTTTCACCCGCGTCGAGAAGGCCATCGATCCAGGGGAGGAGCTTCTTGGCACAATGGTCGGTGTGCATGATGACCGGGACGCCGTAATGTTCAGCCATGAGGTGAACGTGGCGTGCAGCTGAAATGGATCCCAGGATCTGTGCCTGCTGGCCTTCAAGCTTGACGCCTTTGCCTGCAAAAAACTGTGCGCCACCGTTGGAGACCTGAACAATAACTGCAGAGCGAGCCTTAGCGGCAGACTCAAGTACAGAGTTGATGGAGTCGGTGCTGATGACATTGACGGCGGGAAGGGCAAATTTGTTTGCGCGAGCATGCGCAAAGATTTCCTGGACTGCAGCGCCGGTAGCAACACCGGGCTTCACGATATCGAGGAGTTTTTTAGACATCCGAGGCTCCGTAGGGGCGGGTGGGAAAAACCCCCATTTTAACAGAGTTCTTTTTCGACCCAAAGAGATCCTGGTTTTCATGCAGCAATTTGTGTTTAGCTGGACGGTTAGGGCGTATGCAAATTTGGAGAGAGAGGCTCTTGGAGTTAAAAACATCCGAGTCATTTCTATTTGCCTTAATGAGAGGGGTTGGTTGCCGGCTTTAAGTTGACTGAAGCCCTGTCGAAAGCCAGAATAGGAAGGCTAAGGATGGCTTTTCCGTCCAATCGCGTTTCCTTCCCGAGATCATGCAGCCGACCCAAGCACCCAATGACGCCCTGGTCTCTATTCGTGACCTAAGCTACAGCTGGGGCCAGCGGAAAATTTTTGACGGGGTCAGCCTCGATATACCGCGTGGCAAAGTGACTGCCATCATGGGGCCTAGCGGCACCGGAAAGACGACGCTTCTCAAACTCATCGGTGGTCAGCTTCGACCGGACCGTGGCACCATTCATTACGCTGGCAAGAATATTCATGCGCTCAGCATGGATGAGCTTTATGAGCTACGTAAAGAGATGGGCATGTTGTTCCAAAGCGGTGCCCTGCTTACGGACATCAATGTTTACGACAACGTTGCTTTTCCTCTTCGGGAGCACACCGGGCTTCCTGAGTCGATGATTCGGTCGCTTGTCCTCATGAAACTTGAGGCTGTCGGCCTCCGCGGAGCCAGGAATCTGATGCCTTCCGAATTGTCGGGCGGTATGGCCCGGCGTGTGGCATTGGCTCGGGCGATTGCTCTTGATCCCTCCATGCTGATGTATGACGAGCCCTTTACGGGACAGGATCCGATTTCTATGGGGGTTTTGGTCAAATTGATCCATGACCTGAACAAGGAATTGGGGCTGACCAGCATTGTGGTGTCTCACGACGTTAAGGAGACGATGGAAATTGCCGATCATGTTTGCATCATCTCTGCCGGCAAAGTCGTAGGGCAGGGGAGCAAGGAACAGATTGCCGATTCGGATTCGACATGGATTCGCCAATTTATCGATGGTGCGCCGGATGGCCCCGTTCCTTTCCACTATCCAGCTGAGGACTACCGTGTGGACCTGATTGGCCGGATCGATCTTAATCAGCGGCACTGAATCCCTCTGTAATGGTCACTCTTTTTCAAAAGCTGGGTCAGGAAACCCTCAAGGGTGTCGGCAAGTTAGGTCGCGCGATGGTTTTCATCACGCATGCCTTAACCGGGGCGGCTGATCTCATTCGACGACCCGGTCTCTTGGTGGCTCAGCTCTATTCAATTGGAGTGCTCAGCGTCCTATTGATTGCGATTTCCGGTCTGTTCGTCGGCATGGTTTTGGCGCTTCAGGGTTTCAATGTGTTGTCCGATTTCGGCGCCGAAGAATCGCTGGGCGTGATGGTGGCTGCATCCTTAGTGCGGGAGTTGGGGCCCGTAGTGACGGCACTCCTTTTTGCGGGTCGAGCTGGATCGGCATTGACTGCAGAAATCGGCCTCATGAAGGCAACTGAGCAGCTCTCGGGCATGGAGATGATGGCAGTAGATCCAGTCAAGCGCATCATTGCTCCACGACTTTTTGCTGGAACGCTTTCCATGCCGCTTTTGGCCGCTTTGTTCACCGCCGTCGGTGTCTTGGGTGGATATTTTGTTGGCGTCGGACTCTTGGGTGTGGACCAGGGGCCTTTTTGGTCACAGATGCAGTCCCAAATTGATTTTTGGGACGATAGTGTGAACGGATTTATCAAAAGCATCGTTTTTGGGGCAGTGGTGACGGGAATTGCCGTCTTTGAGGGATACGATGCAATTCCTACGGCCGAAGGCGTCAGTCGGGCAACGACCCGTTCTGTCGTGTATTCCGCCTTTGCCATTTTAGGTTCTGACTTTGTACTTACAGCGTTGATGTTTGGGGATTGATCCATGCAGGTCACAAGGACAACGGAAATTTGGGTAGGTGCCTTCGTGGCTTTAGGGCTGGTTGCACTTTTCTTCGTATCGATGCAGGTCAGTAACCTCGGTGACTTCAAGTCAACCCGTGGGAGTTATGTCCTGAAAGCTCACTTTGGAAATGTCGGGGGCTTAAAGGTGCGGGCCCCGGTGTCTATGGCGGGCGTGACTCTCGGCCGTGTGGAAAAGATTACGTTCGATACCGGCCGCTATGAGGCGCTGGTTGAAATGCGGATCGAGCCCTCCTACAAGCAGCTGCCTGAAGACACCAGCGCGAGTATCCTCACCGCTGGTCTTCTAGGTGAACAGTACATCGGCCTCTCTGCTGGAGGTTCAGACGATTACCTCAAGGATGGGGATGAAATTGAACTAACCCAGTCTGCTGTCATCTTGGAGCAGCTGATCAGTAAGCTGATGTTCAATAAGGCTGAGGAAGGAAAGACCGACACCAAAAAGGCCTCCCATGATGCTCCAGCCTTGACGACTCCCGTTACATCGTCCACCGCCAAGGCGGCCCAAGCCTCCGAAATGGCGCCTGTGGCACCAGTTGTCCCGGAGGGCTCTGCGACTCCTCCAGCTGCAAAAGCTGAGGACGTTGGCGGGCAGAAAAAAATCAAACCAAGATCCGGGCGAGTGACGCACAAGTCCGCAGCCCCAAAACAAACGCCGGCTCCGGAACATCACTCAACCGCTCGCGACGGGCATGCTACAAAAAAGAAAGCGCACTGAAAGCGGTCTGACGATGGTCAGCCCTCTGCGATTCGATCCGCACGGCCGGACGGGTGGCTTCCTGTTGTCGGGAGAAATGACATTCAGGACATCAGTGCCTGCGATTCGTGAAGCGGCGAGTATCATCGAGGCTGCTTATACGCCCTTGCAGTTCGATCTTTCGGGCATAGGGCGAGCGGATAGTGCTGGCGTGGGTCTGCTCATCGAATGGCAGCGACTCGCTGCCCGGGCGCGCTGCGAATTACGTTATACCAATATGCCGAAAACCCTAGAGTCCATCATGCGAGTGACCGGGGTGCTTGGAATGCTTCCTGTGGACTGATGCGGTCCCTGAATCTGAATCAAGAGAGTTTCTGATGGACAAGTTGATGATTACCGGTGGCAATACCCTCAATGGTGAGCTTCGCATTTCGGGTGCGAAGAATGCTGCCTTGCCCATCCTCGCAGCGACTTTGCTGTCGGACAGTCCGGTTACGGTTGGGAATGTCCCCCACCTTCTCGATATCACGACCACGCTTGAGCTTCTGGGGCGAATGGGGGTGAGTCTGACTGTCGATGAAAAAATGAACGTCGAGGTGGATCCTACGCCCATCAAGAGTTTCCTGGCGCCTTACGATCTCGTCAAAACCATGCGCGCCTCAATCTTGGTTCTTGGCCCGCTTTTATCCCGTTATGGTCGTGCAGAAGTTTCACTTCCCGGTGGCTGTGCCATCGGTGGACGCCCGGTTAATCTTCATCTTCAGGGGTTGGCTCAGATGGGGGCCGACATCAATGTGAAGAATGGCTACATTCATGCAAGTGCTAAGCGGCTCAAAGGCTGCCGGTTGGTTCTTGATCTCGTGACCGTAACCGGTACTGAAAATCTCATGATGGCGGCAGCGCTCGCAGAGGGCACCACAATTATCGAAAATGCAGCCCGCGAGCCTGAGGTTGTGGATTTGGCCAAGTTCCTGAACATGATGGGAGCTAAAGTCTATGGGGCAGGCACCGATATTCTCGAAATTGAGGGGGTCGAAAATCTTTCGGCTCAAGGGCAGACCTATCGGGTCATGCCAGACCGAATTGAGGCAGGAACCTATTTGGTTGCTGCGGCAATGACGCGCGGTAAGGTCAAACTGAAGGATGTCCGTCCCGATATCATGGATGCCGTGCTGCAGAAGCTAAGAGAAGCGGGAGCCCAAATCACGACCACTGAGGATACGATTGACCTTGATATGACCGGAACCCGTCCGCGGGCCGTTTCGCTGAGGACCGCTCCCTATCCCGCTTTCCCGACCGATATGCAGGCTCAGTTTATGGCTTTGAATGCGATTGCTGATGGGGTGGGTGTGATCACGGAAACTATCTTCGAAAATCGCTTCATGCACGTCCAAGAGATGCAGCGCATGGGGGCCGATATTACCGTGGAGTCGAATACGGCGATCATTCGGGGGAAGGCTCTACTGAATGGCGCCCCAGTGATGGCAACTGATCTGAGAGCATCGGCAAGTCTGGTTCTGGCGGCCCTGGTTGCCGAAGGGCAGACCGTTGTCGATCGCATTTATCACATTGACCGTGGTTACGAGTGTATTGAGGAAAAGCTGGCCCAACTGGGTGCTGAAATCCGTCGAGTACCGCAGTAAGACAGCAAGCCGGAGGATAGCGTGCTAACACTTGCTCTTTCGAAAGGCCGAATTTACGACGAAGCGGTTGATCTGCTGTCGAGGATCGGCATCGAGCCGACGGTTGATCCTGGCAAGAGCCGGAAGCTAATCCTTCCCTCAAATCGGGAGGGTCTCCAGTTCCTGATCATCCGTGCCAGTGACGTACCGACCTATGTTGAGTATGGTGCGGCTGATCTCGGTATTGCGGGTAAGGATGTTCTTGCAGAGTATGAGACTGAGGGTCTTTATGAACCCTTGGATCTTGGCATTGCCAGCTGTCGTCTCATGACGGCGGGCAGGAAAGGGTTGACGTTTCGTGCTGGAGAGCGCCCGAGGGTCGCAACCAAATATGTGAAAACTGCCCATCGTTATTTCGCCAATCGCGGCATTCAGGCCGAGATCATCAAGCTTTATGGCTCTATGGAGCTGGCACCATTGGTCGGCTTGGCAGACTGCATCGTTGATGTCGTGGACACCGGAAAGACCCTTCAGGCGAATGGATTGGAGCCGCTGGAGTTGATCATGGAAGTCAGCAGTCGCCTCATCGTCAACAAGGCGGCGATGAAGATGAAGCACGCAGAAGTGAGTGGCTTCATTGACGAAATCAAAACGGCGCTAGCTAAGTCATCATGACCGAGACACTCAAAATCAGAAGGCTTGATAGCCGACAAGGGGATTTTGACGCGCAGCTTCAAGATGTCCTCTCCTTTGATTCTTCAACCGATGCCGAAATCCATGAGCGCGTAAAGAGTATTGTCGATCGCGTCAGAAAAGAAGGCGATGCGGCCCTGATTGATTACACGCGCCAGTTCGATCGCTTTTACGCCTCCTGTGCTGAGGAGCTTGAGATCGGGCCCGAACAACTTGCAGCGGCGTGGGAGTCCCTTCCGAAGGTGACTGCGGAGGCGCTCGAAAAGGCTGCGGCTCGGATTCGCGCTTACGCTGAACATCAAAAGCTGGAGTCATGGGACTTTAAAGAGCCCGACGGGACAGTGCTCGGTCAAAAGGTCACGCCACTGGATCGAGTCGGCATTTATGTCCCGGGTGGCAAAGCAGCCTATCCCTCCTCTGTGCTCATGAATGCCATTCCGGCCCATGTGGCTGGCGTCTCCGAGATCATCATGGTCTCACCAACCCCGAATGGAGAGACGAACCCGCTGGTGTTGGCGGCAGCTCACCTGGCTGGTGTTAATCGCTGTATTCGCATCGGGGGGGCGCAGGCGGTCGCGGCTCTGGCTTTTGGTACACGGTCGGTTCCGCGGGTCGATAAGATTGTCGGTCCTGGAAATATCTATGTCGCAACGGCCAAGAAAATGGTTTTTGGCGAAGTCGGGATCGATATGGTTGCAGGCCCATCAGAAATTCTGGTGATCTGTGACGGCGGAACCAATCCAGATTGGATTGCGATGGATTTGTTTTCTCAGGCTGAGCATGATGAAGATGCGCAGGCTATTTTGATCTCAACGGATGAGGACCACCTCAATGCCGTTACGGCGAGCATGGAAAAATTGCTGCCAACCATGGATCGACAGGATGTTATTCGTTCCTCGTTGAAGGTGAGGGGAGCAATGATTCTGGTCCCGGATCTATTGGTGGCGGCCGAGGTTGCCAACCGGATTGCTCCAGAACACCTCGAGCTTTCCGTTGCCGCCCCGGAGGGACTTTTAGAGCGGATTACAAATGCTGGCGCCATCTTTATGGGGCGCTACACTGCAGAGGCCTTGGGCGATTATTGCGCAGGTCCGAATCACGTCTTACCAACGTCAGGAACAGCCAGATTTTCCTCCCCCTTGGGCGTCTATGACTTCCAAAAACGGTCCAGCATTATCTTCTGTTCAGCGCCTGGTGCCGACAAGTTGGCCGGGATTGCCTCTGTTCTGGCGCGAGGAGAGGGCTTAGATGCCCACGCTCGATCCGCCGAATACCGTCTTCTTGGCGCGAGTGACTGACGCTATGGACAGTATTTCGCGCTTGGTGCGACCTGAAGTCAGGGCACTCAAGGCTTACCATGTCCCCGACTCGAGGGGCTATGTCAAACTGGACGCTATGGAAAACCCCTACACTTGGCCGGATTCCATGGTGAACGAGTGGCTCGAAGCCCTGCGTGACACCTCGCCGAATCGTTATCCGGATCCTGCCTGTGAAGAGTTAAAGTCGGCCTTAAAAGTGGCAAATGACGTCCCTCCGGAGTGTGAGTTGCTCTTGGGGAATGGCTCCGATGAGATTATCCAAATTCTCTTGATGGCATTAAATCCAGGCGCCACGGTGATGGCACCCGAGCCGACTTTTGTCATGTATCGGCAAATTGCCAACAGCCTGGGTTTGAATTTTGTAGGGGTTCCCCTCAATCCCAGCGACTTTTCAATGGATCTTGTGGCTTTTACGGAAGCGGTAGTCGAACATGATCCTGCCCTGATTTTTTTGGCCTACCCGAATAACCCCACCGCCAACCTCTTCGACCGGCAGGCCATGGAGGCGATTCTGAAGACTTCACGGGGCCTTGTCGTGGTGGATGAGGCCTATGCCCCCTATGCATCTGCAAGCTACATGGGGTCACTGAGGGAATTTCCTCGCCTTTTGGTGATGCGAACCCTTTCAAAACTAGGTCTGGCCGGTTTGAGGCTTGGGTTTTTGGCGGGAACTCCCGCCTGGATCAATGAGTTTGAGAAACTCAGGCTTCCTTACAACATCAATGTCCTGACCCAGAAATCCGCCCTTTTTGCCCTTTCGCATCAGGCCACGCTGGATCAGCAGGTGGCTGCAATTCTCTCAGAGCGAACGCGCTTGATGAGTCTTCTACAAGAGATCAAGGGCCTTCACCTCTTTGATTCCAGTACCAATTTCATCCTTCTGCGTCTTGAGAAACACTCGGCTGGCGTGGTGTTTGAGCAACTGAAGTCTCAAGGCGTGTTAATTAAGAATCTTGATCCGCAAGGAGGGCCTCTGAAAGGCTGCTTGCGAGTTACGGTGGGGACTCCAGAGGAAAACGACCGTTTTCTTGAGGCGTTTCGCTCCATTCTTGGTTGATTCGGGCGCAGATCCAGTCCGATCTCCCCTTTGGTTCAGAGGGTTTTTCTTGACCCATCGGCCTGAATCCCACAAAATTCCCGGTTGAAGAATCACGGAAACACAGTGTTTCAATTCAGGATCAATCGGGTCGCATCCACCCTTGGAACGCCACCCAACCGATTGATCGGATCCTGCAACGGAGTATCTGCATGATGAGTGGCGTGGACAACGATAAACGCCGATTTCTGACTCAGGCCGCTGGCGCGGTCGGTGCCGTCGGTACAGGTTTTTTGGCCGTACCTTTTTTGTCTTCGATGAAGCCTAGCGCCAAAGCCGAAGCCCTTGGGGCACCCGTTGAGGTGGATATCGCAAAACTAGAGCCTGGCCAGCGCATTGTGGTGCTTTGGCGTGGTAAGCCCGTCTGGGTCTTGAAGCGCACACCTGAAACGTTGCAGACCATTCCTGAATTGGATGGAGAGGTTCTGGATCCGCGTTCGGATCAGTCTGATCAGCCGCTTTCCAGCAAGAATGAAGCTCGGTCGATTCGGCCTGAGATTTTTGTTGCTGTGGGCGTCTGCACGCATCTGGGTTGCTCGCCAGTCTTCCGTCCGGAGATCGCCCCTGCTGACCTTGGCGCAGACTGGAAAGGCGGATTCTTCTGCCCGTGCCATGGCTCGAAATTCGATCTGGCTGGTCGTGTCTACAAGGGTGTTCCTGCTCCGGTAAATCTGGAAATCCCGCCTTATTACTTTGCCAGCGAGAATCGGATCGTGGTCGGCCTTGAAGGGGAGAAAGCGTAATGAATCGTCGAGGTGATGCGTTCCGTGAGTGGCTGGACGAACGTCTGCCAATCGGGCAGTTCCTTGAGGATCAGCTCCTTAAGTATTACGCACCGAAAAATTTCAATTTCCTGTATTTCTTTGGTTCTCTGGCCTTGTTGGTGCTGGTTAACCAAATTGCAACAGGAATTATTCTGGCGATGCACTACAAGCCGGACGCCAAACTGGCGTTTGACTCTGTGGAGTACATCATGCGGGATGTCGACTGGGGTTGGCTGATTCGCTACATGCATTCGACCGGGGCGTCCCTGTTCTTTGTCGTCATCTACATGCACATGTTCCGGGGCCTGTTTTATGGTTCCTTCAAAAAGCCCCGCGAGTTGCTGTGGCTCTTTGGCATGGTCATCTTCGTGCTCCTGATGGGAGAAGCCTTCATGGGCTATCTGCTGCCTTGGGGGCAGATGTCTTATTGGGGAGCACAGGTCATCATTTCATTGTTTGGTGCCATTCCCGTCATTGGCGAGGATCTTGCGACCTGGATCCGCGGCGATTATGTGATCGCGGATGCGACTTTGAATCGGTTCTTTTCTCTGCACGTCATTGCCATACCCTTGGCGATCATTGGTCTGGTCGTTCTGCATTTGGCTGCGTTGAGAACGGTTGGATCGAATAATCCGGACGGCATCGAGATCAAGAAGAATCGTGATCTTGTTGGGATTCCGAAGGATGGCATCCCGTTCCATCCTTATTACACGGTCAAGGATCTCTATGTGGCGGGTCTTTTCATGGCCATTTTTGCCTGGATTGTGTTCTACAGTCCTGAAATGGGAGGGCTCTTCCTCGAGCATCCCAATTTCGATCCGGCTGATCCCATGAAGACCCCGGAACATATCCAGCCGGTTTGGTATTTCACGCCGTTCTATTCGATTCTGCGTGCGATTCCCAGCAAGTTGGGTGGTGTGGTCGCGATGGGAGCGTCCATTGTCGTTCTGTTCCTTTTGCCTTGGCTTGATCGGTGCCCTGTGAAATCCGTTCGCTATCGGAGCCCTTTGTTCAAGATCGCACTGACGGCCTTTGTGATCAGTTTTCTCGGACTTGGCGTATTGGGAACCAAGCCGGTTACAGAGCTCTACACGATGATGGCGCGGGGTTTTTCAGTCGTTTATTTCGCGTTTTTCCTGCTCATGCCGATCTTTTCATCGGTTGAAATTACGCAGCCGGTTCCCGAGCGGTTGACTGAGTCTGTCGTTCCACTCTCTCAAAGAAAGGGATTCCAGTGGCGACTGATTGAGGAGGGTATTCGTGCTTTGGAACACGTGCCGGTGCGTTATTACCTGAACAACCTCTTGGCCCGTCTGCGCGGAAAAAACTAGGGATGCTGTCCAGAATGAAAAAGGTCTTATCCATTCTTGTCTTTTCCGCTGTTGCTTTCGTGGCGCATGCCCAATCGGGTGTGGACCTCGAGAGTGCTGATCATGATGCCTTTGATCAGCTCTCGGTGATTCGCGGTGCTGAGTATTTTGGGGAATACTGCCTTGGCTGCCACAGTCTCAAGCAGATGCGCTACTCGAGAATCTCCAAGGATCTTCATGTGAATGAAGCCCGGATGCGCGAGATGCTTCTGTTTGGTGATAACAAGATCCATGATGTCATTCAGACCTCAATGGATCCTGAGGTTGCGACCGGAATCTTTGGTGCGGCCCCGCCGGATCTTTCTCTGGTGGTACGTTCGCGCGGTGCCGACTGGGTCTACACTTATCTCAAATCGTTCTATCAGGACTCCAAGCGGCCCTATGGCGTCAATAACGTCCTTTTGCCGAATGCTGCGATGCCGAATGTTCTTTGGGAATTGCAGGGGCCGCAGGCGCCTATCATTGAAGAACATGGCGGCAAGTCGGAAGTGGCAGGGGTTAGGCTCGAGCATCCCGGCAGCCTGACACCTCGACAGTTCAATGTCGTTGCCAATGACATCGTTAACTTCCTCACCTATGTATCCGAGCCCTCGCTACTGCAACGGGTGCCTTTGGGTAAATATGTGATTTTCTACCTTCTCTTCCTGACCTGGATCTTCCACCGCTTGAAGAAAGAGTACTGGAAGGACATCGATTAATCGTGCCACCGGATCCTCTGGGATCCGGTTTGCTCAGTGCCGGCGTTGAGCGCAGGAAGCGCCAGAGATTCTGAATTTAAGCCATCATGACGCCTCTTAAGCCTTATCTCATTCGTGCCGTTTACGAGTGGATTGTTGATAATCGATTCACTCCTTATCTCTTGGTGAATGCGACCGTGCCGGGAACGATCGTCCCTACTCACTTTGTAGAGGACGGCCGAATTGTCCTTAACCTCAGACCAGAGGCGATCCAAGGGCTCGATATGAGTAGCGAGGGTGTTTCATTCAATGCGCGCTTTGGTGGCCAACCGATGCGCGTTGATATCCCAACTCTCGCCGTTCTCGCGCTCTATGCTCAGGAGAATGGTCGGGGCATGGTCTTTGATGACGAAGAAGAAGAGGACAGCCCGCCCCCCGAGCCGCCGCAGCAAGAGCCAAAAGGGAGGCCGGCGCTTAGAGTCGTTAAGTGAGTGGGTTTGTCCCAGGGAACTTAGGCTGATGTCCGGAGTACCAAGGTATGGTTGACCTTTAAATGGTCTCGGAGCTGGCTCAAGGAAAATCAGGAACCTTTATGACATGGGATTGCTCAGCCTTTAAAAAACCAACGGCCGAAGAACTTCGACAATTGCTGACCGATGAGCAGTTTCAGGTTACTCAAGCCGAAGGCACCGAACGTCCTTTTGGAAACCCTTACTGGAACCACCACGAGGCCGGCATTTATGTGGATGTCGTCTCCGGTGAGCCGCTCTTCTGTTCCCTCGATAAATTTGACTCGGGAACCGGCTGGCCTAGCTTCACGCGACCGATAGCCGATGACAGCGTAGTGACCAAGACCGATCACTCTCTTTTTAGAGTGCGGACGGAGGTCAGAAGTCGCCATGCAGATTCTCATCTAGGGCATGTGTTCGAGGATGGTCCTCAACCGACGGGGCAGCGGTATTGCATTAATTCCGCCGCAATTCGTTTTATCCCGCGAGACAGGCTTAAAGAGGAAGGTTATGCTGAGCTTGAGGCCTATTTTGAAGCCAACGCATCGTCGACCTGACTAAAACCTGAAACTCTCCGCGCCATAACTGTAATTTCTGGTCCCACATTGAGCAGTCGTAAAAAAACCAAATCCTCCGGTAAAACTACACGTTCTATTTTGGCTGAACGCGGAATCTTCTCCGTTGAAGAGCTAGCTAACGCAGACGTTGATCAATTGACAAAAATCCCTGGGCTTGGAAAGTCCAAGGCGAGCCGAATGGTTCGGGCTGCCAAGCATATGGCGGGAGTTGAGCGACGGGGCAGTGTAACTGATGGCTCCGAAGCGCAGTCTGAAAGTGAAAAAGGGCAGATCAACCTCTCGGACGCCTCACTTTACCTGAATCAAGAACTCAGTCTGATCGAGTTCAACCGGCGGGTTCTCGAGCAGGCCAAGGATCCCAGGACTCCCCTACTGGAGCGACTTAACTTCCTTTGTATTTCCTGCTCTAACCTGGATGAGTTCTTCGAAGTAAGAACGGCGGGTCTTTTGCAGCGTGCAGAGCTTGGCGTCACGGCTACAGAGCCAGACAATCTGACGCCCCAGGAAGCCTTGTTGGCGATCAGTCGAACTTGCCACGCTCTGGTGAAGGAGCAGTACCGGGTTTTGAATGAGGTAGTCATTCCGGCACTGGCGAGTGAGGATGTTCGCTTTCTGAGGCGAAGTGAGTGGACTCGGGCACAGAAAGACTGGTTGCAAAACTACTTTAATGAGGATCTGTTGCCGATCCTCAGCCCCATTGGTCTGGATCCGGCCCATCCTTTTCCCCGGATACTGAACAAGAGCCTTAACTTCATTATTTCTCTTGCAGGCAAGGATGCCTTTGGGCGTGAAATTGATCTGGCGATCCTTCAAGCCCCACGCTCGCTCCCCAGAATTATTCCGCTACCCGAGGGTATTGCCTCGGGGAAACATGATTTCGTTTTTCTTTCTTCCATCATTCATGAGTTTGTGGGTGAACTTTTTCACGGTGTAAAGGTGAAAAACCTTTACCAGTTCCGGGTGACCCGCAATAGTGAGATGTACTTGGATGAGGAGGAAATCGATGATTTGCTCAGAGCACTTGAGGGCGAACTGAGTAGCCGGAACTATGGCGATGAGGTCCGTCTGGAGGTTGCGGATAATTGCCCGCAAGTCATTACGGATTACCTGCTTGAACAGGTAGGGCTCACCGAGGATCGTCTTTACCGTGTGCACGGTCCTGTCAATCTCAGTCGTCTTCGGGCCGTCTATGATCTTTTGGATCGGCCGGAACTTAAGTACCCTGCCTTCGTTCCTGGAGGGCCTCAGGAAATTGCAGGGGGGCACGACCTGTTTGAAGCCATTCGCAAACGGGACATCCTGCTTCATCATCCCTATGAAAGCTTTGCTCCGGTTGTCGAACTGATCCGACAGGCAGGCGATGACCCTCACGTGGTTGCCATCAAGCAGACACTTTACCGAACGGGCGCTGAATCGCCGATTGTTGATGCGCTGATTCGAGCGGCGAAAGCGGGTAAGGAGGTCACCGTCGTCGTCGAGCTTCGAGCACGATTTGACGAACGTGCCAACATTTCTCTCGCCAACCGGCTTCAGGAAGCCGGTGTTCAGGTGGTCTATGGCATCGTCGGCTACAAGACCCATGGCAAGATGCTGCTGATTCTCCGCCGTGAGGGTAATCGGCTTCGTTACTACACCCATCTTGGGACGGGTAATTATCACCAGAGTACCGCCCGCCATTACACCGATTACGGACTCTTGTCTGCGGATCAGGAACTGGGTGAGGACGTCAGAAAGGTTCTTGTTCAGTTGACCAGTCTTGGAAAAGTCGGCCGCTTCCATAAGCTTCTCCACGCGCCATTTACTCTGCATCAGTCCCTGATCAAAAAAATTCAGCGCGAAACCGATCATGCTTTGGCAGGGAAAAAGGCCAGGATCATCATTAAGGTCAATGCGGTTGCCGAACCCTTGTTAATTCAGGCGCTTTATAAAGCCTCCATGGCCGGCGTTGAGATTAAGCTGATCGTGAGGGGCATCTGTTCTCTGCGGCCTGGGGTCCCGGGCATTTCTGAGACCATCGAGGTTCGCTCCATCATCGGTCGTTTTTTGGAGCACAGCCGGGTCTACTTCTTCGAAAACGACGGGAATTCTGAAGTGTTCGCTTCCAGTGCGGATTTTCTGCCAAGGAACATGTTCCGTCGTGTTGAGGTCTGCTTCCCGATGGTTCAGAAAAAACTGGCGGATCGCCTGCGTGAAGATCTTGAAGCCATTCTTCGTGATGACGTCAACGCCTGGATCCTGCAGCCGGATGGAAAGTATGTTCGTGCCGAAGCCACGGCGCACCCTTTCGAGGCACAAGCGTCATTTCTTGAGCGTTTCAAGCGCTGATGATTTGGCGTAACCCGCCAAAATGCGGAGACCTTGGGGTTGGCACAAATTCTGCCCCATTTTTCTAGACCCTTTCTCGCCTCGGGCCAGTGATGGCTAGGCCCAGGAACCAACCCATCAGGAAATGCCATGACGATGCTTGAAGAATATCGGAAACACGTTGCCGAGCGCGAAGCTTCAGGACTTGTCCCTCAGCCGCTGACTGCAGAATGGACCAGTCAGCTGGTCGAATTGATCAAGTCACCGATCAAAGGAGAAGAAGCCTTTTTGCTCGATCTTCTCGCGAATCGTGTGCCAGCAGGTGTAGATGAAGCCGCCTACGTCAAGGCAGGCTTCCTCGCGGCAATTGCCAAAGGAGAGGTTCATTCGCCAATCCTGAGCGCAGAAAACGCTGTTGAACTCCTCGGAACCATGCTTGGTGGCTATAACGTAGCCCCCCTGGTTGACCTGCTTGATCATCCATCGCTCTCTGGCAAGGCGCAGGAAGCTTTAAGCCGGACATTGTTGATTTTCGATGCGTTTCATGACGTCGAAGAGAAGGCCAAGGCAGGCAATGTCGCTGCAAAAAGAGTGCTGGATGCATGGGCCGAAGCCGATTGGTTCATGCGTCGGTCGAAGGTCCCTGAGTGCATCACGGTGACCGTCTTCAAGGTTCCCGGTGAAATCAATACGGATGATCTTTCCCCCGCTCAGGATGCCTGGTCACGCCCGGATATCCCTCTGCACGCCAAGGCCATGCTGAAAGTACCGCGTGAGGGTGTCACGCAGGCTGAATCCCAAATTCAAGAGTTGAAGCAGAAAGGGTTCCCTGTGGCGTTTGTTGGGGATGTGGTGGGGACCGGATCCTCGCGTAAATCGGCGACGAATTCGGTCTTGTGGTACATCGGAACCGACATTCCGCATGTTCCAAACAAACGCGACGGCGGGGTCTGTATTGGTGGCAAGATTGCGCCGATTTTCTTTAACACGATGGAAGATTCGGGGGCGCTACCCATCGAGTGTGATGTCAATGGTCTTAAGACCGGGGATGTGATTGATATCTATCCCTATGAAGGCGTCATCCGAAGCCATGAGAGTGGCGAAGAAAAGGTCCGGTTCTCGTTGCGCAATGACATCCTTCTGGATGAGGTACAGGCGGGGGGACGCATTCCACTGATCATCGGTCGAGGATTAACGGATCGTGCCCGGAAGGCACTGGATTTGCCCGCATCGAATGTCTTCAGGCGGCCGGAGGTCGGAATAGACTCAGGTAAAGGATTTACCCTGGCACAGAAGATGGTCGGCCGAGCTTGCGGATTAGCAGGGGTTCGCCCGGGCGTTTATTGCGAACCGAAAATGACCACAGTCGGGTCTCAGGATACGACTGGACCCATGACCCGGGATGAACTCAAGGATCTGGCATGCCTTGGATTTTCTGCAGACCTCGTCATGCAGTCCTTCTGTCACACGGCAGCATACCCCAAGCCGGTTGACGTCAAGGTGCACCACACGCTGCCTGACTTCATCATGAATCGGGGCGGTGTCTCCCTGAGGCCCGGTGACGGCATTATTCATTCGTGGCTAAACCGCATGCTGATGCCTGATACCGTGGGCACAGGGGGTGATTCACATACCCGTTTTCCGATCGGTATTTCCTTTCCGGCAGGCTCTGGTCTCGTCGCATTCGCGGCGGCAACCGGGGTAATGCCCCTCGACATGCCGGAATCTGTTCTGGTCCGCTTCAAAGGAAGCATGCAACCCGGCATCACGCTTCGCGATCTGGTCCATGCCATTCCCTATGCGGCTATCCAGCGTGGTCTGCTGACGGTCGAAAAGAAGGGCAAGAAGAATGTATTCAATGGCCGGATTCTTGAAATCGAGGGACTTCCGGATCTCAAGGTGGAGCAGGCTTTTGAGCTTGCTGATGCGTCTGCTGAGCGCTCGGCTGCGGCCTGCACGGTTCGCCTCAATAAGGCACCGGTTCAGGAATACCTGACCTCCAATATCAGTCTTTTGGGCTGGATGATTCGCGAAGGATATGGTGATGCGAGAACCCTGCAGCGGCGGATCGATGCCATGGAGGCCTGGCTCGCCAAACCGGAGCTTCTGGAGCCGGATCAGGATGCAGAATATGCAGAGATCATTGAGATTGATCTCGATGCAATCCGTGAACCGTTGCTGTGTTGCCCGAATGATCCAGATGACGTGAAGCCATTGTCCGAGGTTGCGGGAACCGCCATCGATGAAGTCTTCCTGGGCTCCTGCATGACCAATATCGGCCATTTTAGAGCGGCAGGCCATATCCTTGAGAGCCACTCTCAGCAGGTCCCCGGGAGACTTTGGATTGTGCCTCCGACCCGAATGGATCAGGCAGAACTGACCTCTGAGGGCTTCTACGGCATCTTCGGCAAGGCAGGGGCACGCACTGAAGTGCCTGGCTGTTCTCTCTGTATGGGGAACCAGGCGCGCACTGCCGAGGGAGCCACGGTGGTTTCGACCAGTACCCGTAATTTCCCGAACCGTATGGGGGCGAATACGCAGGTCTTTCTGGCCTCAGCCGAGCTGGCTTCGGTGTGTTCGGTGCTTGGAAAGATTCCCACACCGGCCGAATACGCAACGTTCATGTCAGGTCTCGCGCCCAAGGCGAACGAGACCTATCGGTACATGAATTTCGATCAGATGAAGGCTTACGCTACCGACGAAGCTTAAGCATCCGGGTTCAAGGAGGTCTCAGTTTCGGCTGAGCCCTCCTTAAGCCACTCCCGCCAAACGGCATGGGCAATGGCCAGAATAACAGGGCCGATGAAAAGCCCGATGAAGCCAAAACTGATGAGTCCGCCCACCAGACCCAGAACAATCAGGGCAAACGAGATGTGGCTGGCGTGACTGATGAAAAAGGGTCTGACCAGATTGTCAACCCAACTGACCACGAAGAATCCCCACGCAAGAAGTCCCAGACCATTCAGCGGCTCTCCCTGGGAGAGCAGCCAAAGTGAACTTGGAATCCAGATGGTGACGGCTCCGAACGGAATCATGGCCATCAGGATGGTGGCCAGAGTCAACAGCAGCGGCTCCTTGAGTCCAGCGCCCCAGTAACCCATCCCCGCAACGCTACCCTGAACCATCGCGGTGAGAACGATACCGTAGAGAACAGCCCGGGCCGTTCTTTCTGCAATCGCAAAATAATTGGTCGATGCGGATCCGATGGTTTTGTGAAGGCCACGTTTGACCTCTTCAAGCATCTCTACGCCATCTCGATACTGAAAGAACATCAAGAAAAGAATGAAGCCGACCTGGCCTAAAACCAGACCGATGCTTCCGAGCATGGTCATGAGCCGATTGAGCAACTCCTTGACCTGGGGGGCCAGGTGGTTCTTGAGCAGTTCATCACTGCTGTCCATATGATCAAAAAGCCCGGTCAGTTCCTTGCCGATAAAGGGAATATGCGGCAGTGCCCGGGATAGTGAGGGCGGGTGTTCGATCAGTCCTGGAATCAGGCGAAGTAGTTCAGAACCTTCTCGGCGAATGACAGATGAGACGCCGACCAGCGGAAGAATGACAACACAACCGACCAGAAATACCATGATGCCGGCTGAAAGATTGGGTCGTTCTCGACAAAGGGCGTGGACCTTTCGGTACAGCGGCCAGGTTCCGAAACTCAATATGATGGACCACACAATCGGTTCAATCAGTGTGCCGAGTATCCGGTAGATCAGAAGTGCGAGTGCCCCGACGACAACGATCAGGGGGAGATTTCGGTTCAAGGTCATCTATCGGACTCCGGTCTTTGGTAAGGTCCATCGTGGTTTTCCACGGCAAAACGTTGAAGGCTTGGATCCAGACGAATCGCGGTCAAGCTTCCTCCCCAGAGGCAGCCTGTATCGATGCAAATGGTGTGATGGCTCTGATGAAATCCCAGCGTTGACCAGTGACCATAGACCACCCAGTCATTCGATGGTGGTCTGTCCGGATGCGCAAACCAGGGAATCAGATCCTCGTTTGCGGCCTTCGGGCTTCCTTTTTGGGTCAGATTAATTCGCCCATCCAAGGTGCAAAATCGAAGGCGGGTCAGGCAGTTTGTGATGAATCTCAGTCGATCAAATCCCTCAAGGTCTTCGCTCCACAACAGAGGCTCATTTCCATACATGTGCCATAGGAAGTCGGTGTAGCTGGATGACCTGAGAATGGTTTCAACTTCTGGGGCCAGTTTTGCCGCCTGTTCGGGCCTCCATTGAGGAGGCAACCCGGCATGGATCAGGTAGAATCCGGCCTGATGATGGAGGAGGGGAAGAGTCCTCAACCAGCCAAGAAGTTCGTCTCTGTCGGGTGCGGCCAGAATGTCTCCAAACGTATCCCGATGTTTGGTTCTGGAAATGCCTTCCGCGACGGCCAGAAGATGAAGGTCATGGTTTCCTAGGACACAGATCGCTGTATCGCCCAAGGCTCTGATAGTCCTCAGTGTTTCCAGTGATTTGGGGCCGCGGTTAACTAAATCCCCAGTGAACCAGAGTTGATCCTTTGAAGGGTCGAAGTTCAGGTGATCGACCAGCCTCAAAAGCTCGTCATGGCAACCTTGAACATCGCCTATGGCGTAAATGGCCATCGATGAATGGGTCAGTGAAGCGTTCTGGGAACGGCGAGGGTGAATGCCGGAATTTTGGCGTCGAAGAGTTCGCCAGAATCGGTTCGCATTTGGTATTCGCCTTCCATGGTGCCGACGGGCGTCTCGATCATGGCTGCGCTGGTATAGCGAAATGCATGGCCTGGCTGAATGTACGGGGTCTCGCCAACGACACCCTCGCCATGGACTTCCTGTATCCGGCCGTTGGCATCCGTGATCACCCAGTGACGGGTTAGCAGGCGGGCTGCTTCCTCACTTTGATTGCGTATTGTGATGGTGTAGGCGAAAACGTAGCGATCCGAATCAGGTTCGGATTCCGTTTCGAGATAATCGATTCGGGTATCAATCTTGATGGCGTGCTTTTCGTTCATGGCCTGCGTATCCGTTTCATTCGTTGCCTTCGTTTTGCCGGGGCGCTAGTTTAACTGATGCGGCCATCAGACTGACCGATTCTGATGGAAAGTCGGGGTCCTGGGTTGATATCTTTGCGAGTCGAATAACAATAGGGGGAGATCATCGATGCACGTTCATATCATGGGTATCTGCGGGACCTTCATGGGAGGCCTGGCCATCTTGGCGCGCCAATTAGGACACGACGTCACAGGTTCTGATCAGAACGTGTACCCACCGATGAGCACACAGCTCGAAGAACACGGTATTGCCTTAATGTCAGGGTATAGCCCCTCCAACATTCAACGGCGTCCGGATCTTGTGGTGGTTGGTAATGCGATTTCCAGGGGCAACGCCGAAATGGAAGCCGTTCTGGATGCGGGTATTCCCTACGTATCGGGACCCGAGTGGCTCCACGATGAGGTTCTGCAGCAGCGATGGGTGTTGGCGGTTGCCGGAACGCATGGTAAGACCACAACAACCAGCATGCTCACATTCATTCTGGAACATGCAGGATTAGAGCCTGGGTTTTTGGTCGGTGGCGTTCCGCTGGATTTTGGTGTTTCCTCACGCCTTGGAAAAGGAAATTGTTTTGTCGTCGAAGCCGATGAGTACGATACGGCCTTTTTCGACAAACGGTCCAAATTTGTTCATTACCATCCAAGAACCTGCATTCTGAACAATCTTGAGTTTGATCATGCGGATATCTTTCCCGATCTGGCCTCGATTCAACGCCAGTTCCATCATTTGGTGAGAACGATTCCCGGTCGTGGATTGATCGTTGCACCCAATTGGGAACCGGCATTGGATGAGGTTTTGCAGATGGGATGCTGGACACCGGTCGAACATACCAGTCAGGAAGGCTCTGGGGCCGTTGCTACCTGGTCATATCACTTACTGGCAAAGGACGGCAGCAGTTTCGAGATTGTCCATGACGGTCAGCCAGCAGGGCGTGTCGATTGGTCCCTGACCGGGCTTCACAATGTCTACAATGGGTTAGCAGCCGTAGCCGCTGCCCATCATGCGGGGGTCTTTCCTGAGCGTTCGGCTGAGGCGCTTTCAAGATTTTCGAACGTCAAACGCCGAATGGAAATTCGTGCAGAAGTCCAGGGCATTACCGTATACGATGATTTTGCCCATCATCCGACGGCGATCAAGACCACCGTTGAGGGTCTTCGGGCGAAAGTTGGAGAGTCCAGAATTCTCGCAATTCTCGAGCCGCGTTCCAATACAATGCGTATGGGGGTTCATGCCGGCCTTCTGGGGGAATCCTTAGCCGGTGCGGATGTGGCGTTGCTCTTTCAGTCTTCGCAGGTAGAGTGGGACGTGCGCGCGGCTACGGCGACGCATCCTCGAGTGGAAGTCTTCGGGCAGGTTGGCGAGATTGTCGACTGGATTGCTCGAGAGGCCCGCTCCGGTGATCATATTCTGATCATGAGTAACGGTGGTTTTGAGGGGATCCACCAACGCGTGGAGTCGGCGCTTCACATGCGCGATTGATTTACCGGTGGGGGCCGGTTCGATGGAAAAATCTGTATCCGTCATTATTGTTAACTACAACGGCGGGCCTCTTTTGGCCGAGTGCGTCCGTTCCATTCTCGAATCGACAGTACCGGTCGAGGTGTTTGTCTCCGACAACGCCTCAACGGATAGTAGTCTGATTCAGTTGCGCTTGCTTCTGGGGAGCGACGAGCGGCTGAGAATCTTTGAGAATCCAACCAATCTGGGTTTTGCCAAGGCCAACAATCGTGCGTTACCGCTGGCCCAGAGCGATTTCATTCTGTTCCTGAATCCGGACTGTATTGTAGGACCGGAAACGCTTGCGAAAATGCTGGACCTTTTTGATGCAGATCCGGAAATCGGTATGGCGGGCTGCCTCATTCGCAATCCCGATGGTACCGAACAGCCGGGTTGCCGGCGCAACATTCCAACCCCATGGCGGACTTTTGTCCAAATTACCGGGCTTGATCGCTTCCAGAATGTCGACGCCAGATTCCGTAGCTATCTCCATGTGGGCCTGCCGATTCCCGAGACGGCTGAATCCATTGAGGCCATCTCAGGCGCCTTCATGCTCATCCGTCGTCAGGCCCTCAACGAAGTGGGTCCGATGGATGAAGGATATTTCATGCACTTTGAAGACTTGGACTGGTGCCTTAGATTTCAGCAGCATGGTTGGAAGGTGATCTTTGAACCGCGGGTTGAAATCGTCCACGTTGGTGGTGTGTGTACAGCCTCCAGGCCGATTGGTGTCGAATACCACAAGCACAAGGGAATGGCTCGGTTCTACCGTAAGTTCTTCAGAAATCGCAATAACTTGCTGCTTTATCTCGTTCTGATGCCCGGTATCCTTGCGCGTTTTGTGATGCGGATTCTGTTGCAACTCTCCGCCCGAGCCGGACTCTACCGTCTCCGTGAGCCGAGAAGTCAGGCAACGATCGTGGCGCAGGAATTCTCTTCCTCTCATCCGTTGAAATCCTCACAGTCGCGGGATCGGCGACGAATTGTCGTTACCGGAGCAACCAGTCTGATTGGCGATTATCTCTTGCCCGTTTTGACCAATCGCGGATATGAAGTCCACGCAATTAGCCGGAATCCGCCTTCATATGGCCAAGAGTCCGGTCTGATTTGGCACAGTGCAGACATTAGTAGTGAGGTTCCGGACCCCATCCGGGGCGCGGATGTTTTGATTCACCTCGCACCCTTGGCGACGCTGCCCGCTATTTTGGAGGCTTTGGGGCCTGAAGCCCCCAAGCGGGTCATGGGGTTTGGTTCAACGAGCCTCTTTACCAAGGCCGATTCAGCACTCGAACAGGAGCGAAATCTGGTCAGGGGGCTGGGTGACGCCGAAAATCGCATCGCCCGTTTCGGGGAACTTCATGGTGTTGAATGGACTGTTTTCAGGCCCACGCTGGTCTATCATCTGGGGCGTGACAAGAACATCACCACCATTGCGGTTTTCCTCAAGAAATTTGGTTTCTTTCCGTTGGTGGATGGATCCAAAGGCAAAAGGCAGCCCGTCCATGCAGAGGATCTGGCCCGCGCCACGCTGGAGGCAATGGACAATTCCAGCACCTATCGGAAGGCATATAACCTGTCCGGTGCAGAGACGTTGCCCTATCGTGAAATGGTGACCCGGATTGCTGAATCGCTTGGACTGCGTCCAAGGATGATCAATATTCCGCTTCCGGTACTTCAGTTCTTTATTGTGATGGTCTCAAAGATACCGCGATTCAAGCATCTCAACACCGAGATGGCGACTCGCATCAGTATTGATATGTGCTTTGAAAACCATGATGCCCGGGAAGACTTCGGATTCTCACCTCGGACGTTCTTGGAGTCTGAGCCGAGGGCGTGATGCCTCGGCTCATTTGAATCAGCGAAATCTACGTTCAGCCGATAGAGGCGGGATTGGCCGAGCGCAATTCCTTGGGCAGTGAGAAAACTACCTTTTCTTCGATGCCCTGATGCTCGCGGACAACATTCGCGCCCCAAGCATTCAGGTTGGCAACGACTTCTGACACCAGAACTTCAGGCGCTGAAGCTCCGGCGGTGACGCCGACGCAACGCACGCCTTCGAGCCACTCTCTCTTCATCTGGCTGGCGTTATCGATCAGGAACGATTGACAGCCCAGCTTTTCGGCAATTTCCCTCAGGCGATTGGAGTTTGAACTGTTCGGCGAACCTACCACCAGGATCAGGTCGCAACTGTCAGCCAGCTTCTTAACCGCATCCTGACGATTCTGCGTGGCATAGCAAATGTCATCTTTCTTGGGGCCGCAGATTTCCGGGAATTTGACCTTGAGTGCGGCAACGACGGCCTGCGTGTCATCGATCGAGAGCGTGGTCTGGGTGACCCAGGCAAGATTCAGTGGATTCTTGACTTCGAGACTGGCGACATCTTCGGGGGACTCGACCAGATAAATCCCACCTTCGGGATTATCGTACTGACCCATGGTGCCCTCGACTTCGGGGTGGCCAGCGTGGCCAATGAAGACGATTTCTCTGCCCTGGCTCGCGTGATGATGCACTTCGATGTGAACCTTGGTGACCAGAGGGCAAGTCGCGTCAAAGACCTGTAGGCCCCGCTGCTTGGCTTCCGCCTGAACCTCTTTGGAAACGCCATGGGCGCTGAAGATCACGGTGGAGTTTTCTGGAACTTCCGAAAGCTCCTCAACAAAAACTGCTCCCCGAGCGCGCAGCCCGTCCACCACGTAACGATTGTGAACAACCTCGTGCCGAACATAGATCGGAGCCCCAAAGACTTCAATGGCGCGTTCAACGATCTCGATGGCGCGGTCAACACCGGCACAAAAGCCGCGGGGGTTGGAAAGCAGGATGTCCATGTGGCGGTTCCTTTATCTTGAGTAATCTGGTGGGGAATTCTGGCATGAGGCCAGCTTGGAATCAATGAGGCGGAGGAGGCGCAGGCGTTCTGTTCGGTTCCCACAAATGCTCGACGCCTCCCTCTCTGCCGAGGATCCGGCAGATGACAAACAGGAAATCCGAAAGGCGGTTGAGGAATTTAAGCGCCTCGGGTTCCATGGTTTCTTCATGGTGTAACTGAACGGCGCGTCGCTCGGCGTTCCGACAACCGGTCCTGGCGAGATGAGCAAATGCGGCGGGAGCTGTTCCTCCAGGAAGAACAAATTCTCGCAGCGGGGGCATCTGGTCATTGAAGTAATCCATCCAGCCCTCAAGCCATTCGCTATGCTCAGGCCGTATGCTCGATCGACCCGGGATGCTGAGGTCGCCCCCAAGGTCAAACAGTAATTGCTGAATCTCCTTAAGGCAATCTGTAAATGGTGCATCGCCCACAGCACTCAGAACCAGTCCGATGCGGGTGTTGAGCTCATCGATCTCCCCTAAAAGTTCGATTCGCGCAGAGTCCTTGCGAACGCGGGAGCCATCGGCCAAACCGGTCATGCCAGCATCACCGGTTCGGGTATAAATTCGAGTGAGGCGGTGACCCATGCTTACTCTAGCGGTGATTCACAAACGACGATGCCATCCTCGTCAGCGTAGAGGTTGTGTCCGGTCTTGAAATTGATTCCGGCAAAGGTAATGAGAACGTCGCGGTCACCGGTGCCACGCTTGTGACTTTTCAAAGGGTGCGTGTGGAGCGCTCTGATGCCGATCGGGAGCTTCTCGAGTGCCACCGAGTCGCGAATACACCCGTAGACAATGATCCCGGCCCAATGATTGTCTGCAGCAAGACGTGCCAGATCACTCCCGATCAGAGCACAGCGGTGAGATCCCCCGCCGTCAACGACCAGAACGCGATTTTTCCCCTCTTCCTCAAGAGCACTTCGGATCAGGACATTATCCTCAAAGACCTTGACCGTCGAGATGGTGCCCTTGAACACGGAGTGTCCCCCAAAGACACGGAGAATGGGTTCAGCGATTTGAAGGGGTTGCTTCCCCTCATATTCATCACACAGATCAGCTGTCCTGAAGCTCATAGCGAGTCCTCGATGATCAAAGGTAACGGGCCAGCAGCGCTGTTGGACCCGGATCAACCGGAAGGCTTACACGGACCTCCCAGCCACTTCCCGGCGCCTCGTCGATGGCGAGCCCTTGCCGGTCCTTTATTGATTCGATCTTGAGGTCAAGGTTCCCTTGCGGGAGGATCAGTTCCAGTTGGTCGCCCACGCAGAACTTGTTTTTGACCAGAATGTCTGCCATTCCGGTCGTGGAGTCGAAGCCAGTAACCTCTCCCACAAACTGCTGGCGATTACTGGTGGAGTGCCCCTGAATATAGTTCTGATAATCGTGAGTATGGTGACGCTGATAGAAACCATCGGTATAGCCCCTTTGGGCCAGGTTTTCGAGTTTCCCCAGGAGTGCGGGATCGAAAGGCCTTCCAGCAAGCGCATCTTCGATCGCCATGCGATAGATTTGCGCGGTTCGGGCAACGTAATAGAAGGACTTGGTTCGCCCTTCGATCTTCAGGCTGTCGACCCCGATTTCGACTAGTCGTTGAATGTGCTCGACGGCCCGAAGGTCCTTCGAGTTCATGATGTAGGTCCCGTGTTCATCTTCGAGAACCGGCATTAATTCGCCCGGGCGATTCTCTTCTTCGAGGAAGTACACTTCATCCGCTAGGGGATGGCGAACCTGGTCACCACAATCAGTGGTGTTCAGGCCACCATTGAGGTCGGAAAGGCTGAGTCGCAAAGCTCCCGGGGCATAGTCGCCTTCCGGTGTTTCGGTGGCCGCCTGGAGATCATATTTCCAGCGGCAGGCGTTGGTGCAGGTGCCCTGGTTTGGATCGCGATGGTTAAAGTAACCCGAGAGCAAGCAACGTCCCGAGTAAGCAATACAGAGGGCCCCGTGAACGAAAACCTCGAGTTCCATGTCGGGGCATTCCTGACGAATCTCTGAAATTTCGTCGAGGGAGAGTTCCCGGGACAGAATGATTCGGCGAACGCCCATGGATTGCCAAAACCGAACGGCCGCATAGTTAACCGTATTGGCTTGAACCGACAGATGAATCGGTAGATCAGGCCATGCCTCACGGGCCATCAGGATCAAGCCCGGATCGGCCATGATGAGGGCATCTGGTCCCATGGCGACAATAGGCTCTAAGTCACGGATGAAGGTGCGGACCTTCCGGTTATGAGGGAGGACGTTGGTTGCCAGAAAGAAAAGTTTTCCTAGCCCGTGCGCCTCCGCAATTCCCTTTGCAAGGTTTTCCTCGAGGAAATCGTTGTTGCGAACCCGAAGGCTGTATCGCGGAAGTCCTGCGTAAACAGCGTCTGCGCCATAAGCAAAGGCGTAGCGCATATTCTTCAGGGTGCCCGCGGGAGATAAGAGTTCCGGCTTCTTCATGGGGGGAGGGGAAGTGCTAGAATCGGCAATTTTATCCCTTTCTTGACTTGAATGCTCGGGAATTACGATTAATGTCCAGTCTAGGCCGTTTCAGAACCCTAAAGGATTGTGTGGGTAACACGCCTTTAGTGGCCCTTCAGCGTCTTCCGGGAAAGTCCAGCAATCAAATTCTAGCGAAGCTCGAAGGCCATAATCCGGCGGGATCGGTCAAGGACCGTCCGGCCTTAAGTATGATCGAACGCGCCGAGGCGCGCGGAGAGATTAAACCTGGCGATCGATTGATTGAAGCAACCAGTGGCAACACCGGGATCGCGCTGGCGATGGCTGCGGCGGTCATGGGATACAAGATGACGCTCATCATGCCCGACAACATGAGTGCTGAGCGTCGTGCATCGATGAAAGCTTTTGGCGCGGAGATCATCCTGACTCCAGCTAAAGGCAGCATGGAGGCGGCGATTGATCTCGCCCGGGCCATGGAGGCGAGGGGGGAGGGCAGGATCCTGGATCAGTTTGCCAATCCGGACAATCCCAGAGCGCATTACGAGGGAACCGGGCCTGAAATTTGGCGCGATACCTCCGGTTCAATCACGCATTTTGTGAGCTCCATGGGAACCACGGGAACCATCATGGGAACCTCATCATACCTCAGAGAGAAAAACCCCAAGATCCAGATCATCGGAGTCCAGCCCGAGGGCGACTCCAAAATACCGGGCATTCGCCGATGGCCACGCGACTATCTTCCGAAAATTTGTGATTTTGATCGCATCGACCGCATCATGGATGTCTCTCAGGCAGAAGCCGAGCAAATGACCCGAAGGCTCGCGGTTGAAGAGGGAATTTTTGCCGGTATTTCATCCGGCGGAGCTGTGGCTGCCGCCTTACGGCTCTCGGAATCGGTGACTGACGCCGTCATCGTCGTGATTATCTGTGACCGGGGAGATCGGTATCTCTCCACGGGCGTTTTCCCTGAGTAGATCTGGAATCAAATCATGGCACAACGTCGTCGTCGCAAAGCACTTCCCCCTCAGGGTAGCTTCGAGCTAAAGATTGAATCCATGACCCACGATGGACGGGGTGTGGGGCGTATTGACGGAAAGCCTGTCTTTGTCCACGGCACGCTTCCTGGGGAAGACATCAGTTTTGAATACACGGAGGTCCGACGGGATTTTGCCGAGGGTCGGCTGCTTGAGGTCCTGACTCCTGTGGAATCACGCGTAGTGCCGGCTTGCGATCATTACGGTGTGTGCGGAGGTTGTAGCTTCCAGCATGTTCAAGATGCCGAGCAGATTCGTCTCAAACAGGGGCTTTTGCTCGATCAGTTCCAAAGGATCGGCAAGCTGGATGAATTTCCCGTCTTTGATCCCTTGACGGGCCCTTCTTGGGGCTATCGCCAGAAGGCACGGCTCGGAGTGAAGTACGTTGCGAAAAAGGGCAAGGTTCTGGTCGGATTTCGTGAACGCTCAAGCCCTTTCATTACCGAAATCGATTGTTGCCCAGTTCTTGATCCTAGGGTCGGCTCAAAGTTGGGGTCTATTGCGGACCTGATCCACGGTCTCAGCATCCGGGAACGTTTGCCGCAAATTGAGGTGGCCTGCAGTGATCAGACCGTTGCCTTGGTTTTCCGCATCCTTGAGGACCTGACAGGAGAGGATATTGAGCGCTTCAACCAGTTCGCTCGGGAGGAAGGTTTTCTCGTCCTTCTCCAACGGGGCGGTCCCGATACCGTAGTTCCGCTGAAAGCGGATGCGTCAGTCGACCTTTTCTACGGAGTTCCTGAGGCCTCTGTTGAATTTGCCTTCAAGGCGACCGACTTTACCCAGGTCAACCCTGCCATCAATCAGAAGATGATTGCGCGGGTGATGCAGCTTCTGGACCCTAAGCCCACGGATGTGATCCTTGATCTTTTTTGCGGAATTGGAAACTTCACGCTCCCTTTGGCAAGAAAGGCAAAAAGGGTCATCGGTGTGGAGGGAAGCGTCGAAGCGGTCGAGCGGGCGCGGTTCAATGCGGAGAGAAACAGGCTTGAGAATGCGACATTTCATGTGGCAGATCTCAGCAAGTCAGTTGATGGGGAGCCTTGGGTCAATGAGACCTTCGATAAGATCCTCCTGGATCCATCCCGAGCGGGTGCTCTTGAGATCCTTGAGCGGATTCCAGGTTGGCATGCCAGTCGAATCGTCTACGTTTCCTGCAATCCCTCAACACTGGCAAGGGATGCCGGTGTTCTAGTCCACGATCATGGCTATCGCTTGCAGGGTGCAGGGGTTATGGACATGTTTCCGCAGACCGCTCACGTCGAATCTCTCGCTCTCTTTGAGAAGGACGGCCGGTGACCAGATCGTCGAAAGATTCGGCTTATCTTCGCGTTGATGTTGCCCGTCAGGCACTCGAATGGGTTGAGGACGATCATGTGACGCATGACTGGCCCGTTTCAACGGCCAAAAATGGCTTGGGTGAACTCCGGGGAAGTGAAATGACTCCGAGGGGATGGCATCGAGTGCGGGCGAAGATCGGCGGGGGGCAACCGTTGAATGCTGTTTTTCGGGGGCGCAGACCGACGGGTGAGATTTACGGGGACGCATTGGAGGCTCAGTACCCCGGCAGAGACTGGATATTGACCCGGATTCTCTGGTTAGGGGGGATGGAGCCCGGAGTGAATCGCTATGGTGCCGTGGATACAACGTGGCGGTATATTTATGTTCATGGAAGTCCCGATCACGGGGTTACGGGCAAGCCGCTCTCGCATGGATGCATTCGAATGAAGAGCGCCGACATGCTGGACCTTTTTGACCGGGTGCCGATTGGTATGCGGATTTTTGTCGCTGGTTGAGCTTTACGAGATAACGCATCTTATGTCCCATCAAGTTTCGGGTATGACCGCGCTAGAACGCCGGGCTAGTCTTTCGCTGGCAGCTATCTACATGCTGCGAATGATTGGTATGTTCCTGATTCTTCCTGTCTTCTCGGTCTTGGCACGGGACCTTCCTGATGCGTCCCCCTTTCTTGTGGGGCTAGCCATCAGTGCCTATGGTCTGACACAGGCGGTTTTTCAGATCCCCTTCGGAATGTGGTCGGATCGTTGGGGAAGAAAGCCAGTCATTACAGTTGGGCTGATTCTTTTTGTCATCGGCAGCATCTTTGCGGCGATCTCTCCTTCCATCTACGGAATTATTGCTGGCCGATGCCTGCAAGGTGCAGGTGCTGTTGCTGCGGTGGTAATGGCGTTGGCTGCGGATCTGACTCGTGAAGAAAACCGGACCAAGGCGATGGCCATGATCGGGATCAGTATTGGGATTTCGTTCGCTATCTCGATTGTGGCCGGTCCCATTCTTTCCAATTGGTTAGGGCTCCAGGGGCTCTTCTGGCTGATTACCGGGTTAGCCGTCGCCAGTCTTGTGGTCCTTCATGTCTGGGTGCCTAATCCGAAAGTCTCGACGTTTCATGGCGATGCCCAGTTGAGAACGCAAGGGATTCGGCGCGTTTTTGCCAATCGGGAATTGCTCAGGCTCGATTTTGGGATTTTCTGTCTGCACCTGATGTTGACGGCCAGCTTTGTCGTCGTGCCGGTTCTCATTCGGGATCAGCTAGAAATGCCAGCCTCAGAGCACTGGTATTTGTATCTCCCTGTTTTCTTGCTGGCCATTTTGACCATGGTGCCTTTTGTCATCCTGGCGGAAAAAAAGCGCAAGATGAAGCCGGTCTTCGTCTCCTTCATTGCGCTGGTAGGGCTCTCTATGTTGGGTTTCCTCTCTTTTGGAAATACCTTCTGGGGTGTATTTGCGCTGCTTTACCTCTTTTTTACCGGGTTCAATTTGCTTGAGGCGACCCTGCCGTCAATGATTTCAAAAATTGCGCCGCCCGATCTCAAGGGGACGGCCATGGGAATCTATTCGACCGCTCAATTTCTGGGGGCTTTTGCCGGAGGAACGGGGGCGGGATTTCTGGTCGGGCAATATGGCAACCCTGCCGTTTTTATCTACTGCGGTATCGCCGCATTATTGTGGCTGCTTGTGGCCTTTGGGATGAGGCCGCCACGCCATCTCAGCAGTCGGCTTGAAAACATTCGCGATATCCCGACGGAGTCAATGACGGCTTTATCGAGTAAGTTGGCAAAAATTCCCGGCGTTATTGAAGTGGTTGTGGTCCCGGAGGACGGGGTCGCCTACCTCAAGGTTGAGCGAGATCATTTGGACGAAAGGGGGCTTGATGCCTGCCTTGCAGCATTCAGAGGGGCGGTTGCCCCTGCGGTTCAGTTGTCAGAGGCTCAAGCTGAGCGATGAATTTTGGCTGCGGCACACTGATTGTTCTAATGATTTTGGTCGTGGTGGCGGGAAAGCTCATCCCCCATGGCCCGGCCGCATCTTCACAAGCGGCTCAATCCAGCGGGAAGGCACAAATAGCCAATGCCCCCGTCCCTCGGGAGAAAGTCATCAAGCCTTCTCCGAGAGTCATCGAGGAATCTCAAACCCCCTCTTTTGAGGCCATGCTTTCGGCCTTGAAAACCTGGGTTGATGAGAAAGCCACGGAGGCTGAGCAGAATGTGTTGACCCGCGCCGCCCTCCCGGCCGGGGCGGGGCCTGCGGCCGAGGTATTGGCAAAAGTCGGAGAGGAGGCCAAAACCTTGGTCACCCAGCGCATTGCCGAGGTGACCTCGCCGCCGGAGGTCCCATCCCCACCTGCTCCTCCCGAGAAAGCTAAGGGGAAATCGGCCCCAGCGCACCCCGGTCCCGCCCATCCTGTTGTGTCATCCACATCAGGGGCGAAGCTTGCCGTGGAAGGTCGAGACCCGGTGTTCAACAATCCTTGGAATCATGCGGTCGAGCCGGTTGAGCGTTATCTTAAGCAACACGTCCATGATGCCGCCTCAATCGAGGTTATGGAGTGGGGGCAGGTTGAGGTCGCGCGCGAAGGCTATCAGGTCCGCTGCGTGTACAAATCAAAAAATGTTCTGGGGAAGATGACCACCCAGAGCCGTCTTTTTGTGCTGGATCACACGGGCAAAGTGATCGACATTCGCGATTGAGGAAGCCGATCAATCGCTGGTGATCAGAGGCGCCAGCCCGCCGGCCTGATCGAGCGCGACCAGGTCATCGTAGCCCCCGATGTGGGTTTGCCCAGCGAAGATTTGAGGGACTGTTCGCCGTCCCGTGATCTGCATCATCTCGTCACGGATTTCCGGGCTCTGGTCAACGCGAATTTTCTCAATTTCGCTAACCCCTTTTGATTTGAGGTATCGCTCTGCCAGATGGCAATAAGGGCAGATGCCTGTCACATACATTCTAAATTTTTCCATCCTGTCGCCTCGGGCTGAAAAACTTGTTAAACGGCACAGGGATCGTAGAATGCCCCACACCTGTCCTGGGGATCATAACGCCCCAATCGGCTCTGCAACCAGGTCCATTTCTCGGGACGTGATGGCAAGCACAACGAAAGCCCAGGAGGCTTTATGAAGAACAGACTGCATTTGATCTTTGAGTATTTTCTGATTGGGGCCTTAGGCTTGCTCCCGATTCTCCTGATTACCCAGATCGTCCTGACCGTCGAAAGTATCCTGAGAGAATCCTTGGTTGGCATCTATGGGCGTTTCGAGAGCATCCTGCTTCCGGGAATCCTTCTGTTGGGATCCATCGTTTTGGTCATCTACGTCGGATACCTGATCAAGCAGGATAAGGCCCACATTCTCTACTTCCTGGAAAAGATTATTAATCGTATTCCGCTGCTAGGGGTGATCTATCGGGTGTCTCAGAAGGTCCTTCGGCTTTTTCACGATGGCCATGACAAGCAGATCACTGATTCGGTATTTATCGAATATCCACGACAGGGATTATGGGTACCTGCTTATGTAACGAACCGGACGGGGCCAATGTTGGTGGTCTACGTCCCGACATCCCCAAATCCCACGTCGGGATTTACACTGATTGTCCATGAGTCTTCGGTCAGAAAATCGCCGATGACCATAGAGGAGGTTTCCTCTTTCATTATCAGTCTGGGGGCTGACTTTCCGAAGTCGAAGGAAGTCTCTGATCTCTTGCTAGCGCCAGGTAGTGCAAAGGCCGGGGAGGCGATTCCCTACCTGCCAGACTAAAACAACGCGCCCTAGCTAGCCTTGTTTAGGCTAGGGGGCGATAATCCTTATTTTTGTGAATCGAAGGGATGTCAATGAAGAAGCTGATCGTGTTGTTCCTGGCCGCACTGGCGCTTTCTGCCTGTGCGAAAAAAGAAAAAACTGGCCTGAAGGACGTACTGGTTCAGCGCTTCAGTGAGGATCAGGATCTCAAGGACTATCAATTGGATCCTGCAGATGTCGCCGATTGTGTGATTGACGAAATCTCAAGCTCTCTGCCCGGGTTTGCAGGCGATCCCCGCCGTGATGAATACTTCAAAGCCTATGAGAAGTTCTTTAACGTGAAATCAGCTGCGGATGCAGAGGCTTCCGTCAATGAGTTCGAGCGTCTCTTTGGGACACGTCAAAAGGCGAGAGAAGCTGCATTGGGTATCACGGATCACATCATGACCTGCATGGGGAAGGCTATCGAAAATGCACCGACCGATGGTCACCGTGCGCAACCGGCCGAGGCGCCTGAGCCAAAGAGCCCTGCTCCCGCCGGTTCAAAATAGCGAGAAGCGCACCATAAATGAGCAAAACGCCCCTTTAAGGGGCGTTTTTTTGTGCCTTGACGGAGTGGTGTTTGCCAACCAATTGAACTAAAAGCTCTTTAATGCGGCGCAATTCTTGCATGACGGGTCCTTCGCATGGCCCGTTTATCGTGCTGATGCGCCAATTCAAGATTTGATGGGCGCATCAGGAATTCGGGTTCGCGGGTCACGGAAATTTGAGATCACCGAGATGAAGCCGAATCTGATGTACGAGCAAATGGAGCGAATTGCCAATCTGATGCGGGCAAGTGTGCGCAAATCGGGCCTTAGCAAAGGGCTCCAACCCGTTCAGATGGAGGCGTTGCACTATCTCAGTCGCTGTAATGAGTACAGCAACACGCCAATGGCAGTCGCAGAGTTTCTGGGTTTAACCAAGGGTACGGTTTCTCAGACTTTAGCTGTGCTTGAAGGGGATGGGCTGGTGACCAAAACAGCCGACGCCAAAGATCGCCGGGTTATTCACCTAAAGCTGACGCCGGAGGGTAAAACCGCGCTATCCAATGCCATTCCTCCAGAGGCCCTGACTTCGGCATTGGATCAACTGAGCCCAACTGAGCGACAGGCATTGAACGCCGCACTCACCACCCTCTGGGGTTCACTCCAGCGTGTGAATGGACTTAAGACCTTTGGTGTCTGCGCCAGTTGCCGATATCACAACCGGACCGAAGACGGGAAGTCATCTTGCGAATTGACCCGAGAGGTCCTCCTGGAAGCTGAGCACGAGAAAATCTGTCGCGAGCATCTTCCAAGAGTCCAGTAGTCCCATCGTGGGGGGTTAGACGAGAATTCGTTCGATCCCGCCGTTGGAGGCTTTGTCGATATAGTTTCGCATCCATTGCTCGCCCAAAATGTTGCGAGCCATTTCGACGACGATGTAGTCGGCATCGAGCTCCTTCATGTCATCCTTATAGCGACTCAAACCTTGAAGGCAGGAAGGGCAGGATGTTAGAACCTTAATCGGTCCCTCATCGCTCTCTAGATCCAATTTATCCCGGTTTTTCTCAAGTTCCTCGAGTTTACGGAAACGCACCTGCGTAGAAATATCCGGACGGGCGATGGCCAAGGTCCCGGACTCCCCGCAGCAGCGGTCAGAACGCGTGATAGGGGCCCCTGAATCCTGCCGAACCAGTGCATTCACTGTCTTCATCGGATCCCTCACCTTAAGTGGACTATGGCAAGGGTCATGGTAAAGGTATCGAGTGCCCTTGATGCCCTCAATCGAAACGCCTTTTTCCAGAAGGTATTCATGGATGTCGATCAGGCGGCAACCCGGGAATATTTTGTCGAACTCATAGCCATAGAGTTGATCCAGGCAGGTGCCGCAACTGACCACGACCGTTTTGATATCGAGGTAATTCAGTGTGTTCGCTACGCGATGGAAAAGGACACGATTATCGGTCGTGATTTTTTCTGCCTTGTCATTCTGCCCGGCTGCACGCTGCGGATAGCCGCAACACAGATAGCCCGGAGGCAGCACCGTTTGGACTCCCACGTGATAAAGCATGGCTTGCGTTGCGAGTCCAACCTGAGAGAAAAGACGCTCTGAGCCACAACCTGGAAAATAAAAGACGGCTTCTGTCTCAACTCGCGTGACTTTGGGGTCGCGGATGATGGGAACGACCTGATTATCTTCAATATCCAGCAAAGCGCGAGCAGTTTTGCTCGGGAGTTTTCCCGGCATTTTTTTGTTCACGAAATGGATCACTTGCTCGCGGATCGGCGGACGGCCCAGAGAGGCAGGAGGGTGCTGAGCCTGAGATTTTCCCCAGGGTGCAAGCAAACGGCTCGCCATACGTTGGGCGCGATAACCAAAATCCACCATGCCAGCCCGCAATAGTTTGATGGTTCCTGGCGTTGTCGCATTCAGGAATAGCATCGCGACGCTTTTGGTTGGGTTGAAACTTTGCTTGCCCATCTTGCGAAGCAAGTTGCGCATGTTCATCGAGACTTCGCCAAAATCGATGTCGACCGGACAAGGGTTGAAACACTTGTGGCAGACCGTGCAATGATCCGCAACGTCTTCAAATTCCTTCCAGTGGGTGATTGAGACGCCTCGGCGGGTCTGTTCTTCGTAAAGAAATGCCTCAATCAATAGCGAGGTCGCAAGAATCTTGTTCCGGGGTGAGTAGGGAAGGTTAGCCTTTGGGACATGGGTTGCGCACACCGGTTTGCACTTTCCGCAACGAAGACACGACTTTACAGAGTCAGCAATCGCGCCAATGTCACTCTGCTTCATGATCAGGGATTCAAACCCCATGAGGCTGAAAGAGGGGGTATATGCACGAGTCAAGTCTCCGCCCGGCAGAAGTTTCCCACGATTAAAGTGCCCATGAGGATCGACTTTCGCCTTGTAACGGTGGAATGGTGCGACTTCGTCAGGCGTCAGGAATTCGTACTTGGTAATGCCAATGCCGTGTTCGCCGGAGATGACTCCCCCTAGAGAACGGGCAAGTTCCATGATGCGTTCCACGGTTCCATTGGCCTCCTGCAGCATCTCGTAATGATCGGAGTTGACCGGGAGGTTGGTGTGGACGTTGCCGTCACCGGCATGCATGTGAAGCGCGACGAAGACTCGTCCCCGCAGTGTTTCCCGATGAATCGTCTCAATGCGTTCGACGACCGCACGGAAGTTGTCACCCTCAAAAATATCTTGGAACGGTTTTCTCAGTTCCTGTTTCCAGGAAATGCGGATCGAATGATCCTGAAGACGATGGAAGAGCGTCGGATTTTCGGTCCGGTTATTGAACTCACCCGCATGAATACCGAGATCGTCGAATGAGGTTTCTGCGGATGCGAGATCCAGATCGAGGTGATCGTGAATCCATTGCCAGCGGCTACTCACCCGATCAATGACCGTGAGTGCACGCTGCCGGCGCTCCCCGATCAGTTCATCCTTGTCGAGCCCCTCCTCATAAGAGCGAACGGGCAGTTCACCCGAAAGAAAAGTTCTCAGGCTATCGCAGAGCCGGAGCTTATTCCGTATCGAAAGTTCGATGTTAAAGCGCTCAATGCCGTCGCAGTACTCTCCCATTCGAGGCAAGGGGATGACGACGTCCTCGTTGATCTTGAACGCGTTGGTGTGTCTTGCAATGGCGGCCGTGCGTGCCCGGTCCAGCCAGAAGGTCTTTCGCGTTTCCGGGCTAATGGCCACGAAACCTTCACCGGCCCTCGCATTGCAAATTCTGACGACCTCGCTCGTGGCGCGGGCTACAGCGTCCTCGTTATCCCCAACGATGTCCCCGATCAGAACCATCTTGGGCCGGCCCCTTTTTTTGGCCTTGGTCGCGTATCCGACGGCTCGGACATAGCGTTCGTCGAGGTGCTCAAGACCCGCCAGCATGACGCGGTCATTGCCCGTTTTGGGTTGGCTCTCAAGAAAATCTCGAATTTCCACGATCGCAGGCACGGCTTCTCTCACCTGTCCGAAGAATTCAAGACAGAAGGTTCGAGTGACCGGGGGCATTTCATGGAGAATCCAAGTGGCAGAGGTCACGATCCCGTCGCAACCTTCCTTTTGAATGCCTGGCAAGCCGCCCAAAAATTTGTCGGTGACGTCCTTTCCAAGGCCGGTTTTTCTAAATCGTTCCCCAGGAATCGTCAGCGTTTCCTCGCCGAGCAGGGTTTTGCCCTTGGAATCGAAGCGCTTCAGGAGGAAGCGAACCTCCGGAACGAGGTGAATTTTTCCGTAGTTGTGGTCGAGGCGTTCGACCTCAAGCCAGTTCCCATCCGGAGTGACCATTCGCCAGGACATCAGGTTGTCTAGCGCAGTTCCCCAAAGCACGGCTTTCTTGCCACCGGCATTCATGGCGACATTCCCGCCGATACAGGAGGCATCTGCCGATGTGGGGTCGCAGGCAAAAACCAGTCCCCGCGACTCAGCAACTTCCATTGCCCGTCGAGTGACGACACCCGCTTCCGTGTGGAGCAACGGCTTTCCGCTGGTTTCCTCACGAACACTCATGCGGAGGAGCTTTTCGGTATTAATGACCGCAGACAGGGGAGTTAATGGGACAGCACCCCCGGTGTAGCCAGTGCCACCTCCACGAGGAATGATGGTGAGCCCGAGCTCGATGCAGGACCTGACCAAGGGTGCAATTTCTTCTTCGCTATCTGGATAGAGCACCAGGAAGGGATATTCGACGCGCCAGTCCGTCGCATCGGTTACATGGGTGACGCGAGCATAGCCATCAAAATTGATATTGTCCTTGCGGGTATGTCGGGACAACTGTTTCATGGCCCGCTGTCTCAGGCGCCGGGTGGTATCGAGGGTTGTTTCAAACTGATCGACGGCGCGGTTCGCGGCTTCAAGCAATGCGAGCACCTTGGGAACCCGGCCAGGATTTTCGATTTCAAGGGATTTACGGCGCTCATCCATTTGCCTTAGCCGGTGCCTTAGAGCCCCGAGGAGTGCTTTACGGCGCGTGGCGTTATCGATGAGGTCGTCTTCAAGATAAGGATTCCTCTGGATCACCCAGATGTCGCCAAGGACCTCAAACAACATTTTTGAGGATCGCCCAGTGATCCGTTCCGCTCGAAGCTCTTCAAGGATCTGCCAGTACTCTGGACCCAGGAGTCGAATGACGATCTCCCGATCGGAGTAGGACGTATAGTTATAGGGAATCTCCCTGAGGCGGTCGCTGCCGACGGGCGCCTGGTTTTGCTTTAAAGCGGGGGATGGTGCGGAGGGCGAGGGCGTCCCGGCAGAATCGCCGGGGTGCTCGTTTGAATTGAGGGTCACGGTATCAGTGGGATCTCAGAGTGCCTGCTCGCCTGTTTCGCTGGTCCGAATGCGAATGACTTGCTCAAGGTTGCTGACGAAAATCTTGCCATCTCCAATCTTTCCGGTATTGGCCGCCTTGATGATGCATTCGATGGATTGGTCGAGGAGTGCATCGCTGACCGCAACCTCAATTTTGACCTTGGGAAGGAAATCCACAACGTATTCTGCACCGCGATAGAGTTCGGTGTGTCCCTTTTGTCTTCCGAAGCCCTTCACTTCAGTCACCGTGATGCCGGTGATGCCAAGCTCAGAGAGTGACTCGCGAACATCGTCGAGTTTGAACGGTTTGATTATCGCAGTGATCAGTTTCATGCTTCCTCCAGAAGGCGTAGGCAGTGGCGTGGTCTGGGCATTAGGTCCTCGAATTCTAGCACCTAGATTGCTCCAAGGCCCTTCACTTTCTTCATTGAATTCGGCTTAGTGCGAACGCTTGCTCAGAAGGGAGTCCTTGGCTTGATTGATACGGGAGGCCAGATAATCTGATCCGCCGCGATCGGGGTGCAGCTTTTGAATCAAGCGACGATGCGCAGCGAGGATTTCTTCCTCTGAGGCGCTCTGATCAAGTCCCAGGATGCTCAGGGCCTCCTCTCGTTCCAAGGAGACGCTGCTGCTTTGATAAGCGCTCTCGCTGGC
>Ga0007862_1000024_pt1 | contig 52067 bp, 95 predicted proteins | sample CryBogCBH20Aug07_FD_71206 | JGI IMG/M metagenome (GOLD analysis project Ga0007862, IMG submission 71206) | Freshwater microbial communities from Crystal Bog, Wisconsin, USA - CBH20Aug07 | ecosystem: Environmental > Aquatic > Freshwater > Lake | place: Crystal Bog, Wisconsin, USA | collected... | reverse complement strand
ATGCATCTGAAATAACCTTGGCGCATGTTTTGAAAGCGTTAAGAGAAAGTGCTTTTAATGATAAAGACCCTATAATTTGTTCTGATTTTATTATTGATGCATGGGGTGATTTTTATTTAAATATATTAAAACTTCAAAATAGCGATATCGATAGAGAATTTAACTGGGATTTCACAAAAAACTTTAACGAACAATCTTTAGAAACGCAACAAGCAATAGCCAAGCTTCTTGGCTGGGAGGGGTAAATAATTATGACGACAAAAAATTTAAACAGTATATGCGTTATTTGTGATAATGAATGCGCTCATAGTCAATCATATAGTTTTGGATTGGTTCATGAGCGTTGCAAAACTAAAAAAGAACCTAAAGTTTATCATCATCAAAACAGAGATGAAGCCTCTGAGGGTAAATGGTACGAACCGTGGGCTGGAACAGGATGGGGAAAACCTAAAAATCTTTCTCAGATTGGTGATGATATTCAATCCCCATTTAAAACGAAACATACTTTAGATGGTAGCGAGGTCTTTGTTTATTACACCATTATACGAGAATGCGAACAGCCAGAAGAAAAAGTTAGGGTTGTTACAAAGCAAGAAATTAGAGATAAGTTTTGCGAAAAAATAAATAATGCAACTTATCTTTTGGTTGGGGATTTCTCAATAACAGGCTCCGTTATGCTTGGGAATAGAATTACTTTTGATGAGTTATTCGGTGAGAAAGTGGTGGTTGAAAAATGAAGATTAATTATCCATTATTGAGATTAATATTTAAATTTATATTTTTGCTAAGTTTTAGTGCTGGAATGTTTTATTGTGCGTTTCATTTATATATGTTTCCGTATATTATGTTATCAATTGCTTTTTTAGCATATTTGCCACTATACGTTTATGATTCAATATTAAAATCAAAACAAGAATTAGAAGATGAGGAAAATGCAAAAAAATATTATAGAGCGTGGAGAAGTGCAAATGATGCAAGTGCCAAAAAATAAAGTCCCTGTGCCACAACATTTAATTGATGAGTTAAATGCTATGGGTTTAATAACGACTGAACAAATGCGCAAGGCTGGATTTAATTATACCGCTGATTGTCTGCAGGGAAAGCATGACAATGATTTCCCAACAATGACAAAATAATTTTTGACAAAAAACAATAGATTGGTATTATAACCGACCTTATAAGGAGTGAAGATGAGTAAAAAACTTTCTATTGATGTTGTCGATGGAATCCAGCTTTTTATAAAAATTCATGGATTTAAATATCCTGAGAAAATTATGGAGCAATTAGATTTTTTAAAAAAAACAATCTTAAAAATAAAGGAGGCTCAATGATACACCAAGCCTACATAGTGGTTACCGTCCCTTACACCCCGTCCACGGAGATGAATGTAAGATTAAATGAATTGGGATTCAAGCGAGATATTTATAAATCTCATCATAGAGAATGGCGTGCGCCACTAAATTGTGATAAAGCAGCCGATGCCATTGCATTTGCATTACAAATACAGGCGACAGAGCCTCCAAAGGCAAGCGCTGAGAGAGTTTCTTTTTCTTCTTCAGTTATCCCAAATACAGAAGACAGATATTTGCTAAAACAAGCTGGATTTAGGTGGAATCCAGAAAGGAGAATGTGGATAGCTAATAAGACAGAAAAAACAATTGACTTAATTAAGTATTTAAAAGAAATTTACTGTAAATAGGATAAAAATATGAGAAATCTTGCAACGATCAAGGTTATTGAGAAATTAGAAAAACACCCAAATGCCGATTTATTGGAAATTGCAACAATAAAAGGCTGGAAGGTTATTGTAAAAAAAGATGAATTTAAAGAAAAGGATTGGTGCGTTTATTTTGAGATAGATTCATTTTTGCCAATAAAGCCAGAATATGAATTTTTAAGAAAAGGCTGTTATAAAAAGCTGGTTGATGGGACTGAAGGTTTTAGATTGAGAACTATTAAATTGAGGGGGTGCGTTAGCCAAGGGCTTGCATTACCAATTCCCGACAGTTTTGAAGATATTGGAATTGATGATGATATTTCAGAGACTCTTGGAGTCATCAAATACGAACCCCCGACTCCAGCGCAGCTTGTCGGATTATGTAGAGGAAATTTTCCTTCGTTCATTAAAAAAACTGATCAAGAAAGGATCCAAAATTGCTGGAAAGAAATAAATAGAGACCATAAAGATATTTTATTTGAAGTATCTTTGAAGCTGGATGGAACAAGCGCGACCTACTACTATAAAGATGGAGAATTAGGTTATTGTTCTCGAAACATGGAGTTAAAAATGGACTCGGGGAATACGTATAATTTCGTAGGCACAGAAAAAAATATATTTACTTTTTTAAAATCCTATGGAAAAAATATCGCTCTCCAAGGCGAAATTATTGGCGAAGGAATCCAGGGAAACAAAGAAAATATTAGGTCCCAAGATTTTTATTTGTTTGATATTTTTGATATTGATAATTTTAGATACTTAACCCCTAATGAGAGAATGGATATTGTGAATGATTTTTTATTTAAATCATGCGGAATAAAACATATTCCAATTTATGGGGATTATAAGATAACTGATTTTAATACCATTGATGAATTACTAGAGTTTGCCAAAGGGAAAAGCTTGAATTCAGATATTCGAGAAGGCGTTGTTTTAAAATATGGCGATATATCTTTTAAAGTCATAAATAATGATTTTTTAATAAAATATCAGGATTAATCAAGGATTTTAAATGGCAAAAATTAACATGCCTCAGAAATACAAGGAAAGCCGTTCTCTACTTAATGAATTGCAATCTTATGGATTTAAAATAGATTCATTGGGTAGCGAAGACATTGTTAATAGATGTAATAGCGACTCTAATGGAAAATTAAAAAAAGATGCGGGCTGGTATGTTTATTATGAAACTCCATTTGGAACATTTGCTCGATATGGGGATTGGCGAATAGGAAAATGTGAAATATTTGAAAACGTTACTGGAGAGCCTGAAAATGTAGGATATTACAGAAAAGAATTGCAGTCAAAATATGAGGAAGCTGAAAAATTAAAACACGCCGTAGCTTCGGACGAAGCTAAAAAAATAATTGATTCTTGTGAGTCTGCAAAAAATTGTGACCATCCATATTTGAAAAATAAATGTATTAAAAATCCAGAATCAATACTATTAAAGGATGGAAGAATTGTTATTCCTGTTATGAATAAAGATGGAGAAATAACAACACTTCAACACATAGACGAAAATGGATATAAAAAATATCTCACTGGAGGACGGGTTAAGGGTTGCTTCTCATTAGTTGGTATTGATTATCAATCCTTAAAGGATGTTAATACAATAGCAATTACAGAAGGGTTCGCTACAGCAAAAACACTAAATGAGCATTTAAGCATTCCTGTAGTGATGGCGCAAAGCTGTGGCAATATTGAGACTGTGTGCGATTATATCGCCTCTCTTTCCAATATTAAGAGCATTATTATTTATGCAGACAATGACCACATGACTGATGGAAACCCCGGATTAACTTGCGCCAATAAAGCGTGGGAAAAACATAAAGACAAGGCATCGGTTAAGTTTCCAAAAGGAATTAAAGGCACGGACTTTAATGATTTGTTTATTGAAAAAGGGTTGGAAGAATTAAAAAATCAGTGTGGACTTAACAAGAAAGAAAAAATATTTCATGATATTGGTGATATTGAATTTAAACCAACAGATTGGCTAATAGAGGGGCTTCTTGAAAAGAATAGTTTGTCCTGCATATTTGGAGACCCTGGACACGGAAAAACACACATAGCCTTATCTATGGCGATGTCCTGCGCAGCTCAAAAATCATGGTTTGGAAAGGAGGTTAACTGCACTGGAACTATTTTATATTTGTGCGGAGAGGACATGCGGGGGGCGCATTCTCGTTTGTTCGCAATTGCTGAAGACATTGGCGTCAAGGATATGAAGACAGGATTAAATTTTAAAATGTCTCATAACCCATTGCACATGCTTGACCTGTCTAGGGTGAAAGAATTAGATGAAGAGATTTCACAATATGAAAAAGTTGAAATGATTATTATTGATACGCTAAATAAAAACTTTGGTAACGGCGATGAAAACGATACGGGGGACATGACCCAATTTGTTACAGCCTTAAATAATTTTAGAATAAAATATGGCTGCCATATTATGGTCTTGCACCATGTCAGCAAGGCAAACCCAAAATTACCAAGAGGGTCAATTGTTTTGTCTGGCGATGTTAATACGCTATTTAGGGTTAACAAGTCAGAAAACCATTTTGAAAACAAAAAAGATAAATTTGTGGTAAATATGTTTTGTACAAAACAAAAAAATGGTATGGAGTTTCCCGATGAGGCGTATACGTTTGCAATCAGAGAGCATCTTTATTATGACTCTGTGTTTTTAAAATTGCTGCATCCAATGACTCTAGCTATCACTGGCAAAGATGAAATTGGCACGCACAATCATTATAAAGAGCTTGTAAAAGAGCTCATAGAAATTAAAGAATTTAACGGTGAAGAAATTAACATTGAGAGACTAAAAGGAATTTCATCAAAAATCGGAGCGGATGAAGATTGGACTGCGAAGTATGTTAAGCGTATGATTAAGAAAGGCGTCTTAGGGCTATCGCCAGTGATTAATAATTTTATAATTAAGTGAGGTGCATCGTGGTTTGTCAATATTGTCAAAAATCAATAAAGAAAAATTTTGGAAGTTTAGAGCCGTTAGGAGGTGGAGAGCCTATTTTTTTTCACAAAAAATGTCATGATGGATTCATAAAAGAGCTTTCAAGGATATAAAATAATTCTTGACAATTAATCTATAATACCGTATAATAATGACTTGTTTGATGTAGCAGAAACAAATGCAATGTGTTTTTAGGTCTTGTGGCCATTCCTCTTGTCAAGCGGGAGGTCAATAATTTTATTGAAACGCCTAAATAATACATTTAAAAACATGTAAAAATGTTGAGGGTAAGGATATTGATGGATAAACAATCCCTTCATCAAACAAATTTAATGAGGAAATTAATATGAATAATTGTAAAAATTGTGAGGTTGAATTAATTGAAGAAAATGAAATTGAAAATAACGAATGTGAATATTGTGAATTAACTGGGTATTTTGGAGGGTTGAAGTGATCGATAAAAAATTAATATCTTATAACGATTTACTTAATTTTTTTGAAGATTATCTTTGGTCATTTCAAAAAGGTAGCGAAGAAAATCTTGCTAGTTGTTTGTGGAGAGAGATAGGGAAAGAAACAATTAAACAAGATGTAAAAATATGGTGTGGCTTTTGCTGTAAATTAATACAAGAGAACATAGGTGAGGATATAAATATTAATTCAGGATTATTTGAGACTGAGGTTGCTTATCCGAATCATAAATGTAAAAATGATTAAATATATAGAAAAAAGAGAGGAGAAAATTAAAATGAGTTTATTAAAAACAGTAAAAAGTGGAAATGAATTAAAACCAAGCGGGTTAGTAATTAGTATTGCTGGAGCAAATGGTATGGGAAAAACTCCTTTAGCATTAACGGGCTGGCGTTCGCCAATCCTGTTAATTCAGGGTGAGGATGGCGTTAAGCATCCAAAATTGGTTGAAAAAATTGGTAAAACAGTATTTAAAACTGATGTAGGTACAAATTCAGATCAATTAATTGAAACATTAGAAGAATTAAATAAGCAAGAAAAAATAGAATATAAAACAGTTGTCATTGACACCGTAACGCAATTTAGCAATATGTATGAAACAGAAATGCTCGCCAACGCAGACGAGATGCAGAAAATAACTGTAGAGGCTGATAAAAAAGAAGCATTGAAAAAAATGACAGTTGGCGGAGCGAATGGCGGTTTCTTTAAAGCTGCTGGCATGGTGAAGAATTACAATACTCGTGTTGCTAATTTAATTAAAGCTATTTCAGCAAAAGGCGTTTCATTTGTTCTTTTATTTCAAACCAGTAGGATCGAGATTAAAACGGCAGAAGGTCAATCTTATGATGTCACATCGTTTAGTTTGATTTCTGCTGGAAAGAATGACCAGCAAATGGCAACACAAGCATATACATCAATCTCTGATATTGTTGCCTATATTGACATGTCGGTTCAGGTCTCAAAGGCAAGCATTGATGGAATTAAGGATTCTAACTACGAGAAGCCTACAGCGCTTGGAAACTATGCTAAATATTTAATTATGGGTGATAACATTAATTATCACAATGCAAAAAACAGATTGTCAGGTGAAAATAAGATTCTTTATACCGTAGGTGAGAATCCATTATTACCAGCAATAAAAAACTATATAAGCAACTTTAACAAAACAAAAGAGGTAAATGAAAATGGCGTTAATTGATACAAAAAACTTAATGAGCAGAGAAGAGGCTAATAAAAATGATTTTGAAGAATACCCAGCGGGAGATTACCATTGCTTTCTAACGGAGGCAACAGATTGGTCCAGCGCTAATGGATCAGGAGTTTTATTTAAATGGCAAGTAGTTGATGGTGAATTGCAAGGCAAGGTTATTTCTGACTTAATCTTTACAAGCCACAATCAATCATGGCTTGTTAAAAATTCAAACAAAAGACTTTATGACCTATATGATATTCATGGAAAGGTTGTTGGAGATACGGCGGAGTTTGGCAATATGGAAGTAATTCTACATCGCAAAGCTTCAAAACCCTGGAAAAATAAAGAGACAGGAAAGTTTGAGACAAAAATAAATAACGAGGGGTACTCAGAAGTTAAGGATGTGAAAAAACCAAGCACATCTTTTCCGTCAACTGCAACTGGCTCAATATCTGATGATGTTGAAGAGCCTTGGGAAGAGTAATTATGAATATTGAAAAATTAAAAGAAGCTATTGAATTAATGAAATTATTAAACGATGACAGCAGTAAAAAGGAAAGTGAAATATCGTGTTCACATCCAATGCTAGGCAAAAGATGCTTGATCCGCACCTATAGTGCTGGGGTACATATTGGGGATGTTGTATATGCAAACGGAATGGAAGTTAAACTATCTAATGCTATTAGATTATGGAAATGGACTGACGGTGGTTTATCCTTAAGCTCTGTTGCAAATAACGGAATCAAAGGCGGCAGATTAAATAAAACAGGAGAAGTTTATTTAACAAACGTTATTGAATTTATTACAACCACAATAGAGGCTGAATCAACTTATGTCAAATTTATTGAAGATTAAAACTCGACATCATGGCTCTGGCTCTGGCGATGGCTCTGGCTCTGGCGATGGCTCTGGCTTTGGCTATGGCGATGGCGATGGCTCTGGCTTTGGCTCTGGCGATGGCGATGGCTCTGGCTTTGGCTATGGCGATGGCTCTGGCTTTGGCTATGGCTCTGGCGATGGCTCTGGCTCTGGCGATGGCTCTGGCTCTTGATGGGATCAAAAAAGGAAGATTAATTATTATCGCCCCGCAAGGGGCGAATTGAGGGTGACATGAGTGAAATGGTTGAGGTAGAGGAAGAGGATGTTCAGCTCACTTGCTTTAAAGTAAGCAAAAAAGACAATTTTGAAAAAGGGGGTTATTAAGAATGAGGGTTTCTAAATCTAAAGCAGAAATAATATTTGAAAAATATAATAATGGGTTTTCTTTTGGATATAATTCTATGTGTTTTTTTAATGAAACAAGAGGCGTTGACTACAGGATTATAGAAGAAATTGAATTGCAAAAAATAACCCATGGCTGTTATAAAAAATCAATTATTTATTTATTTGATGATAATTCTTATTTGTCTGTTAGGTTTTTTACTGATTATCCTTTTGGAATGGGAGATCCAGCGCGGATTTGCAAAGCGGTTTTTGGGGTTTATGAAATAGATTTAGAAGGAAACAAGGTGATATTAAATGAAAACACTAGAATTAATTAATCAGTACATTGAAAAATATCAAGAATTAAAATATGATAATTCTCTCCATGCGGGAGACTTAGGTCATGATTGTAAACGTTATCGTTTTCTTAAATTTAGAAACGTTGAGAAAGCTACCTTTACGGCTAACAAATTAGCAAGATTTAAAGCTGGAAATTTATTTGAAGAAGAGTTCTTCAATAATCTTTTGGCTATCTGCGTTAAAATAAAAAAAGGCGAGCGACTAGAGTCTTTAAATGGACATCTAGTCGGAATACCTGATGGTGTGATAGAGTCTGGATTGCCAGACATGCCGGATGAACGCATTTTGTGGGAATGCAAAACAATGTCGCAAACAAGATTTAATGCGCTTGTTAAGCATGGCATTGTTGCCAAAGAATATCAATACTTCATGCAATGTCAATTCTATATGTACAAGCTTGGAATTAAATATTGCTATTTTGTTGCCAGAGACGAAAACAGCAAAGAAATTCATGAAATTATATTTGAGCGCGATGAGCGCATTGTGTTTGATGATTTAACTGGTTCTGAATTGGTATTTGGTGATATTCCTCCCGTCATTAATGAAGACGAAGATGATTACAGATGCAAAAATATGTGTCCCATGAAAGAAATATGCCGAGGACGAAAAGTGCCAGACATTAATTGCAGAACATGTATATTTTCAGAGCCAACAAAGGATGGCGGCTGGACTTGTCTTTACCATGAGCAGAAGAATCAAAAATTCAGAGATGCAGGCTCCCAAATACCAAGAAATATTCAAGATAAGGGTTGCTCTCACCATATTTATCGTTATGATTTATTAACAGGGTTAAAGTTTGAGGCTATTGAAGAATCTGATGATTTAGATGATATTGAAGTATTGATGAAAACAAAAAATGATATTGCTATTATTCTTGGCAATCAAAAAGATGGAATGCATTTTAGTTCTTGGGAGTTAAAAGGCGTTGGCTATGAAATGATTGAGGATGAAAATATTAAGATAATTAAAGAGAAATTTAATGGGAGAATTGTTGATGAAATTTAAAGATGAAAATATTGTGAGACCATACGTGTTATCTTGTGATGTTGATAAAAAAACCAACAAAGTAACATTTATCATGTTTCCAACTAAAGAGCAAATAGAGTCTATAGAAAATTCAATTTCTTGTGGCGTTTATTTTTTAGAAAGTGAAGAGCAAGAAATTAGTAGTGAAGAGAAAAAAATTAGGAGTGAAATTAGTTTATTAAACGAAAAAATATTAAGTTTAGAAAAAGAGCTTTTGTGCGTTAAAAAAAATAATCCAAAGGGTCTTTATGAGGAGAATCGTTGATGAGTGATTCATATTTTTTAAAGAGGGATGAAGAGTATAAAATTAAGCATGGACATTTAATTATTGGAGACCATTCAATTAAGTTTGTGATCGAAAGATATATTGATGATATTGAAAAATATATTAAAGAGCTTGAAAAAACTCAAGGAATTGCCTTATTGACCGAGGCTGGTTTTGATTTTGGAAATAACAGAATCAAATCGCTTAATCTTAAATTGATATTTGAAAAATGATTGAATTTAGACCAGAACAACAAGAAGCTATTGATGCTTTATTCCAGTACTACCGCGCTAATAAAGAAAATAGAAGCGGATTGATTGTTGTTCCACCAGCAGGCGGTAAATCAATCATTGGAGCAGGGATAATTCAATACCTTTTAAAAAGAAAGCCAGAATGCAGGATTTTGTCTATTGTTCATAAAATGGATTTGGTTGATCATAATTCAAAAGCCTTTAAATCCGTATGCCCTGATATTAAATTTAGCATTTACAATGCGGGGCTCAAAAAGAAATGCCTTCAACACAATGTAATATTTGGAAGCATACAATCATTGCATGGTAAACATTTATTTGTTGGTAAAATTGATTTGCTCATCATTGATGAGGCTCACTTAATACCAAGCTCAAGCCAAGGACAATACAGGGATTTCATCAATGAACTTCTTAAAATAAACCCACAAATGCGAATTGCAGGAATGACTGGTACGCCGTGGCGCATGGATAATGGATCATTGCTAAACGGCGATGACTCATTGTTTGATGCTATAGTTTATGAAATACCGCTAAAGAAAATGTTTGAGGAGGGCAGAATTTGTCCGGTAGTTACACCCTCAGAAGAAGATAAAAAAATTGTTGGAGATTTTACTGATTTAAAAATAAACAAAATGAATAATGAATATACAACCTCATCAGTTGAGGCTTCAATGTTAAAGATTATTTACCCAGCATTGAAAGAGGCTGTCTCTCTGGGCAGAGACAGAAAGGCTGGATTTATATTCTGTCCCTCGCTTCGTATGTGCGATGATGTCTTGAAATTCCTAAGAGAGATTGGCGAATCTTGCGAATTGGTCACATCTAAAACAAAGGATAGGCTAGGCTCTTTGGCTCGATTTAAATCGGGAAAGGTGAGATGGCTTATAACTGTAGACGCACTAACAACAGGCACAGATTGCCCTATATTAGACGTTATCATTATTTTAAGGGCAATACACTCAACAAACCTATTGCTTCAAATGTATGGTAGGGGATTTAGGCTATACGAAAACAAACATAATTGTTTAATTTTAGATTACGGTCAAAATTTCGATCGACATGGAGCTATTGATAAAATTGAGCCTCCACCAGAAAAAGTTAAGCGTAATAAAGAAGGTAAAGAAGTTGTTGAAAGCTCCAAAAAAGAATGCTTGAAGTGCGGACAGGAAGTTGGCGCAAAATGTGAGACTTGTCCGTTTTGCGGTCATGGATTTATGATAACTCGTAAGATTGAAAAAGAGGCGGCGGTTGGTGATTTAATATCATCAATAAAGCCTCCCGAGTGGATTGGGGTTAAGTTCGTAACAAAAAATCGCCATAAAAAAGAGGGGAAGCCCGACTGTCTTCGGGTAACTTATATTTGTGATAATAAAAAACCTTATTCAGAATATCTTTGCATTGAGCATAATGACCCATACTCAAAGAAAAATGTTTTCAATTTTTATAATAAAATGGGAAGGCTGCCACCATCCACCGTATCAGAAGCGGAGAAAACAGAGATATTTATTCCAGACAAAATATTGGTAAATTTTAATGGAAAATATCCAAAAATTCTTGACAGGGAATGGTCACTTGAGGGCGCTAGAATATAACCGCTTAATTACAAAATATCCAACAGAAATTATTGATAAACATGTTGAATAATTGAACAGTATTCCAGATACTTCAGCATCAAATATGCCAAATAATAATGCTGGTCCAAGTCCTGTTTTAAATATCTCAAATACAAACCCAATATAACAAACAGTGATTGGAGCGTTTAGCGAAAACATGAACAAATCTTTCCAGTCTTTAATGACAATAAATCCCCAGGCAAGGATTACCATAAGCAGCATTGCTGTAGCAAATGATGTTCCATAATAAACGGCTATCTGTCGCTCCAAAACCAGCATGCTTAATGCCTCACCAATTAGTATTGTGGTAAAGCCAAGTCCAAGCCCTATTAAAAGCTTAAGAATGGTTTCTTTTGTAATGCTTGCATTAGCAATTTTATTTAGTATTTTTTTCATATTAATTACCTTTTTTGTTCTCTTGTTGTAGCTCAATCAAAACCTCGTTTGTAGCATTTAATTGAGCCTGTATCTCCTGTATTTCTGTGTCCTGCGCGTCCAATCGACTTTCAAAATCTTGAGCAACATCTACACCGCTCTGCACTGGCATTATTGGCGCAACATGAACGCCGAGTTGAAATATTCCATAAATAGCGAACGCAACGCCAATGCCAAATAAAACAATTTTATTTTTTAATAGCTTTTTAACATTTAATTGTTCATCTTTTTTTTCCAATCTTTATCTTCCTAGCAATAATTGTCTTAACCCAGTCAATAGTATTCCAAGCAATACATTTTACCCCTGATTTAAAATATTTTGATCAAGTGCTGCTTGTTGAGTTTGCAATTGTAAAGCTAATTGCAAAAGTTGTTCTTTTTCGGTTGGCGTGGCAATAGCTGCAGCCGCTGGTAATTCTGTCGCCACTTTTGCTTGCGTTGTCGTTTCTTGCTCCCATCCAAAAATATCAGCAACACCTTTTATGATGTTGATGCTTCCAGCAATTGGATTTACTGTGACAGCCGACACAATTCCTTGCACGACTTCTTCAAAATTTGAAAGACTTAAATTTAAACCCATTATTTTATCTCCTATTGTTCTAAAATATGTAAAAATGAATCATTTATAATCTGAACGCCCCCCAACAAACCACTGGCGACAACCGTAATAGTTGGTGAGGATAGGTTTGACGTTATAACAGTAGCCTTCAGAATCAAATCTTTATTTGTGGACGCACCTATGCCGCGCGCCTCGGTAATTACGGTGCAGTTTGTGCCTGTGATAATAAAATTTACACTTGATGCCGCTGCAGAGCTTAAATTTAGCAATACAAAAACATCAAATTGTCTTTGTGGAGTTAATACTATGCCAGTAGTTCCGTCAGGAGAGGTTCCATTGCCAAAAACTTGCGTAGCTCCAGTAGTAATATTTATTGCTCCATTTGTTACCACTCCGCTTGAAAAGCCAGAAGCCCATGCAACAGCTTTGAAATTTGATAAGCACCCCGATGAGTTTAATGTATTTGGAGTGACAATACTTGACTCATCCTGGCCGTCCAAAGTTGCTGAGTCAGTTGCAATCGCAGAGCCTCCAAGTTGTGAGGTTGTCGCTTGGTTAACTCGCAATTGCCACAATCCAGGACCTGAACCAGTATCAAGTGTGGCGCTACCGTCTGTGGTAAATTCAATTACTTGGGGGGTTGAGTCTATATTAATTCCAGTGACTAAATACCCTGCCTCAGCTTCAAATGCTTGAGGAATAACAAGCCCATCAACATCTCCCATCGCTATGCTTCTATTCGCAGTGAGTGAAGAGGTGTCAACTTGCGCCACAAACGTACTCGATCCAATTTGCGCGGCGGAACCCGTGGTATTTTGATTGAGCGTGGGGAAGTCGCCTGCGCTAGCAATGCTTAATTCCCCTGTTGATGTTGTATTTTTTAAAATACCTGTCCCTAACGCCCCTGACAGGGCGAGGCTTCCACCTAGCTTTATACTACCACCAGATGCAGCATTAATATTCAGAGTGCTTGCGTCAATTGCTCCTGGTAAATATCCCGGAGTTGTTCTGTTGTATGCCCTAATTTGTGAAGATGCGCCGTCCCACGCAATCTCTAAACCGCTTCCAGAGACAGGAGGGTTTTGACCTGTTGCTCGAATAGTGCTTTCTACGTTCATATTGGATGAACCTTGATATGTTTCGGCGGACAAGGTTCCAGTCGAGGTGGGAGATGCAACAGGAAGATAATCGGTATTTGCTACCGCGGCCACAAATGCCGTGCCATTTCCTTTAACAACGCCATTTACGCTAGTGGTTAATGTGATGTCTGGCGTTGTGGTTGATGTAGCAACCGTCCCGCCCATTCCATTAGCTGAAGCTACTGAAACGTTTGTTACCGTTCCAGCCCCACCGCCCGCATGAATATTGGCAAGAGCTACGTTAAGCTCCGCAGGAGAGGATGTGGTCGGATCATTAACAGTAGTCGCTCCAGAATCTACTATAGGCAATGTAGGATAAACATCGCTCGTTAATTGCACCAACTTACCTGTAGTATTAAATGTATTGCCTTGCTGGGTAAATTGCGTTAAAAGAACCCCAGAATCAACCCCTTGACCAGAATTATTCGTTATCAAAACGTGATTGTTTGTTGGCGCAGATATTAGCGCCATTTTTCCAGACAATGCCGTTACTAAACCTGTAATTTGTGATTGTGGAAGATTTGCTAAAATTGTTGAAACAACCCAAGAAGAGCCATTCCACTGATAAAAAGCATTGTCCGCGATAGAAAAAGCTAAAACTCCAGCCGTCATTGGCTCAGGAAGAGCTTGAATCGCAGTTAAATTTGCTTGAGGATATTCAATAATAGTTGCGTTAAGATTTACTGTTCCAGCACCTGAGCGACTTGTTGGGGCTGACTTAACAAAACTTTTTCCACCCTTAGTTTTTGTTAATCTTTTTTCCTGTAAATCATATAATTCTGTATTTTCATCATTCATAAAAAACCTCTTTAATCTATAAAAGTATTGTTGTTAAAATCTTCAACTACGCGACCTTCGTGGTCTGTAAAAACATTCCCAAGAACATTAATTTGTTGCGTGGCTTGTGTATTGGGATATTGGTAGACATTTAATATATTTATTACCGTTGTACCTATAGGGGCTTCAATAGAAGCAAATATTGTTGGGGGACTTGAAAAACTGTAATTTCCTGCCTGTAATGAAAATCCACATTTCGTAGGTGGAGTATTGGGATATACCCATTGCCCTTGGGTAGAAACAGACTGTCCGTTCTCTGTAGGAAATCCAGCTAAATCGCCACTAATAAATGAAACATAAATAGGTTGAGAGCCTTGGAGTGAAAAATAAACGCTGCCAGAGGCTATGTTTAATAGAATAGGCGTTTCTGAGACCACTGGAGTCGCGGTAGCTGTTGCTGTTAAATAAACAGCAATCGCATTTCCATTTTGTGGGGGGGGTAAAATACCCTCCTGAACAGAAAGCGTAGACTGAGATAGCGTTGTATCAAAGGGCGTAAAATCTAATAATGCCATAATAATCTCCTAACTACTATAATTGTATCAAGTTTAAAGCACGCGCACAAGCGTATTTAATGGGTTGTATGGGCTAATTGTGTCAAATGGGGCGCCTGACCCCGTTGAGTCAATGGTTATCCCTGTGGCTGCATTATTAATTGTTATGTTAGCGTTTGAGGCCGTTACCGCTTGAAGTCCTTTGTCGCCACTATTACCATTTCCAACTTGGTTTCCAGAGACTCCACCAGCGGATCCGATTGGGTCAACATCATGTGTATGTGGTGTTTGAGTTACAGCATGAGGATGTGTTGGATCGTTAACTGCATGTGTATGGGAAACTAGCTGGCTAGGTGATGTTAATGCACTTGTAGCAGAGCCTCCAGGAGACCCTAGTAGATACGTCTCATTATAGCCAATTATCATATTGCCAGTTTGGGTAGGAATATTAAACGTTGTAGAACCATCCCCCCCTCCATAAGTTGTTCCAACTAAACTAAAATAATAAGCATAAGTTTCTCTGCTAATAGCTCTTCCATCCATCATCATAAAGTTCGGTAATTGATCTCCAGGAACACTGCTAACTTTGCAATCTCCAACTAAAATACCTTGTATTCCCACTTGCCTATAGATTGTGGTATAGAGATATGGGGAGGAGGTGACCAGGGTAATATCTAGGTATGCCGCTGGAGGTATTAATGCCGTAGAATTTCCATTGTCAGATAAAATATTGATTGTTACATTTAATCCTGTGGCATTAAAAAATGTAACCGTAGAGCTATCAACCAATATATCAATATTAAGATTTATGGTTAATCCTGTTGCTATAATATTAAATAGATAGTACCAGTCTGCCTTATAGTTATTTCCAGTGTCAACGCTTGGGATATTAATATTTGCATTTACAATTTTTAATGGCTTAAAAGATGTTCCAAAATTAGATCCTTGCAAAATGAAATTATTTAATGATAAAGCGTCTAATCCATCCCCACCTTTCCATCCTTCAGTTTGTAATTGATTTAATATGGGACTTCCAAGGTTTAATTGTCCTGCGTCAAATTCGCTAGGTGTAATTTTTAACGTATATGGACCGCTACCAATTGATTTTGGTTTTTTAGCTTTAACTTTTGCAAGCTTTGTTAATGGTTTATTTTCATTTAGATCTAATTTTTTTTTCATGGTAAATACTCGAATATTAAGTTCCCATAAGAGGGAAGTGGATATAAAGGTGCGCCAAATTGGTCTCTATAATTAATAATTGCTTCTATATAGACTAGGTTTGTTGCCGTCCCAGTGATTGAAACCGTTATCTCGTTCCCAAGTAATGAAATGGAAATATTTTCTGCCGGAAGAAGAGTAATGTATGATACGGCCAAAATAATATTTGGGATGCTCGCTGTAGAGTAAATTGTTAGTTTTCTAGCTAATATTGCTCCAGCATATTGTTGTGAGGTTAGATAATCATATAGATAATCTCTTGCTGTTCCGTGTCCTAATTTGTAATTTGAATTTGGAAATCCTAGCATGTCTTTTGGAGCAACGGATAATGTAAATCCAATGAATATTTTTATGAAAAACGGTGGGAGATTTATTATATTTCCAATAAATGAAAGTATTTGGAGCCTCCATTCCTCCTGTGTTTTTTCAGTAATTATTGGATCGTTACTTGGATTAATCCATTCTGGAACTGGCGCATTAGGAAATGTTTTATTATATATAGCATTTACTGTGGCTTCCCAGCAGGTTATTCCATAATTCAAATCTGTATTAGGAACAATATCCTCAACAACTTGCCCTGACTGCTGTGTCTGAAGCCAAATATAAAGAGTTGATACTATGTCGTTCAGAGTATAAAAAGTAAACCCTTCTTGGTATGGCTTTGGCAATGGGTTTGGAGCTTGTGTATTCCAATATGTTGGAATGAAATTACTTAATGATTTTTGAAAATATATATACATTATTCATATACCAAGCTTAGTGATTCAAAAATAAACTCTTGGTCTGGGTCTTGTGTAAATAAATCAGAGACTTCAACAGAATTAATTACGATAGAAATTATAGGGGCATTTATTGATGGATTATAATTTGCAAATATCGTTGAAATTTGACCTGTATAGATTGGATAGCCAATCCTTATTCCATCAACATAAGCTTGTATTAATGCGGTTAGGTTTTCAACATCACTACTTGAATACTGTGGAATTTCTTGGGTACTAAAAGTTATTTCAATAGAAGTATTGTTTGGTATTGATGTGTAATAAGTTATATCCCATGGCTGTCCGTTTGGTGATGTCGCCGTAGTATTAACTTGATTTTCAAAATCATCTGCTACATAAGTTATGTTCAATGGATCTATTGCGCCTAATATTAAGTTAGCCACTTGATTTTGCACGGCTAAAACTTTGCCAACTCCAATATAATCTCCTGATGCCAGAACCAATATTTGCCCATAAGGAAGTGAGTACGTTCCAGCACTTCCATCTATATTGTATGGCCCATTAACTATGTTTCCAAAATAAACCTCGCACTTATTAACATACAAGCTATATTCAAGGGCATATTTAATTGCCAACGGCATTCCATAAAGTCCTCTGTCAAAAATAGTCTCTTGTTTTATTCTATATTCTTCGTCAGACTCGAAGGATGGGTCAAATTCCTCGGTTGAAGTGCACTGTAAAAGTGGGTTATTAGCATTGAAGAACAAAGTTCCTGATGGAATTATTGGTAAATTAGTATAATTAATGCCAACAAAAATCATTACAGCATTTTCAGTTGCGTTGTTTGCAATAGCAACATTTTGTGTAACTGTAAAATTATAAACTCCATTTGAGTTTGTATAGGTAAACAAATCTGATGTTGTTATATTTATTGTGCTTCCAGATCCATTATTAAATAGAGTTGCTGTAAATTTAATATTTTGACAAACTCTAGGGAGATTAAATAACCAGCCAGTATTCATATCTTGCGCTGCGCCAGAAACAGTATTAACGTTCCAAGTGTTTTGAAATATATTTTGTTGTTGCTGTATTAAAAAAGCGCATTCAGCAATAGAACCACATAAAAATGAAGCGCTAGAAGTTGAAGTAAAATCAATATCCTCGGAAATAGTTGTTTTAAATATATCTTGAATTTGTTGTAGTAACTTTGGATAACTTATCATAATAGGGTGCTCGCATTTATATTGTAATCTGTATTATTAATAACAATATTTATATTCATTGAAAAAACTCCATTTTCATAATACCTTTTTATAGACTTTATCTTTGTATAGTTTTGGTCTTTTTTTAATTGCGCTGTCACCGTATTTTGAACAGTATTAAAAGATGCTCTTTTTGATTGAAGTTCTTTCCAAGGAAGCCCTGCTTCTGGATATATTTTCCATTGAGAAGACTCTACGGTAATAGAGTTTGTCATTCTCTGAAGAATTTCTTGATCGTTATCAATAATTTTAAAATCATTGGTTGTATTGTTATACACATAAAACCCTTGCGATGTTAAAAAATCTATCATGATATAAAAGTCTCTAATTCTGTTGCGGCCAAAGTTATTGCGCCCCCCGCTGTTGTATCTAGGGGAGTTCCCGGCACTGGAACAATCGCAGCTATAGCATTCAAAACCGTAGAGAGAATTGTTATTAATTCTCCCGTTTCATTTGTTACTGAAAACTTGTTCGTATTAATTTTTGTGACAGCCGCTAAAGCTAATTCTTCACTAGGATTAATGGTTAGGTTTTCCGCATTAACAATTACATTTGTTATATTAGCATAATTAGGATTTATTGTTAAGGTATTTGATGTTGAATACCCCGTCTTTATTGGGAAAACTAGAGCCTCTCCAATATTATATCTTCCACCATAATTGCTTACAGAGCCATCAAAGTAAGCTTCAATAGAGCTTTGAGGAACAAAGCATATTACAGTATCATTAACTTGTGGTGTTGCCTCGATAAATGCAGGACAAAAACATCTTAGCGTTATCTGCCCAATTGGCTGAAACCAAAATCCAGGAACGCCCGATGGATTGCTATTATTTTCAACGATTTGAGAGTTGAATGGCTTTGAGTTATGGACATCAATCACCGCAGTTGATGTTGTTGGGTCGAAAGATAAAACATCACCTATAAAAATAGTGTTTATATAAGATGCCATTATTTCATTTATCTGCTCATAGCTTATGGTTCTTGATCGTATTCCTTGAAATTTTGGTGCGTTGCTAGATAACATAATTTACTCCTGAAGGACGCCAGTTATATTTTGAAGCCATGAATTATCTCCGCCTCTTAATTGGCCAGAAAATTGAATGCCATAAACAAAAAAATTACTAGTTTGGATAGCATTATTTAGACCTTGTTGAGACGAGGTTGTTGCACCAACATTTTGATATTGAATAAGACTTGTATCCACTTGGATAACATCTCCAAACTTTATCAAATTTGTGTCTATAAGTTTTGAGCATGTTAATAAATAGGTGTATCCATCAATTACCGGATATTCAACAAGGTTTGTTAGTGGTATTGGTATCTGCGTTTCATCACCATAGTTCTGGCTTGGTATCTTATGTGTTGGGTAAACATTCAGAAAATTTTTTATGGGATCATAAGTATAGTTTGCTTGTGCAATATAAGTAAATTGATTCAAAGCATTAAACCATTCTTGAGCCACTATTTTTGTTGGTGGAAATGGATAATCACCAACACCGCCAAACGTATTAAAACCAGATATACCAAGAGCATTTATCAACGGACTTAATGCAGACGCTACCGTTCCTTTAGGAAGGTCTATCGTGATACCTTGCTTGGTTAAAGAATATTGAAATACTGTTCCAGATAAAGCTGTAATATTTGTAACGGCATTAGGGCTTGGATATTTATTAAACCAAGTTACATTTGTCCTAACAAACCCTTGGAATGCCGTAAGAATTGTTGATGGGTCTAATTGACCAACACCAAAAACAACGTACATTCCCTCCGCGATAGATTGTGCTATCTGAGTAGGCATATTATAAAAACTCCAAGAGCCAGACGCTGGGACACCGTTATAAGCTATGGGAATTACCGTGAAATCCATGTTCATATAGTTTGTATTCTTCATTTTATAATAGCCCATGCTATTGATTGCGTAATCAATAGAGTTAAAACTCCAAACCAATGTGGTTAATGTTTGATCGGTATACACCTCAAAAGACCAACCTCTTGACCAAGGCGGCATACTCATATAGCCTCCTCAAAATATAATATTGCACTTTTATCAATGGTGTCTATTGTTGGAAAGCTTCCGCTAACAAAAAGAGTGCCGATGGATGACTGAAATGGATATATCATGTTGGGCGTTAAATTGAATAAAACATTCTGTATAGGGCCAGATATTGATGGGCTTGTTAAATCAAAAGTAATTGAATTATTTTGACGATTCCAGAAAAAATAAAAATTAAGTACTAAGCCTGTTTTTGTTGAAAGTGTTACATTATTATTTCCATTGGCTAATCTAGTAACTATTTTATAAGGGGATGTGATATTTGTATAGCTCATGATGCGTAATCTCTTCCGGCTGATGGTGAAACCAATGTATTTGAAATTGGGGTTGCGCCAACGATAACCTCATCAAGAAATAATCTTACTAAAAAGCAATTTGCCATTTTGTAATTTCTTTCAAGCTCCGCATGAGTTATTGAAAATGATTGCTGTTCTTGGCTGCATGTCGTAGAAAGTAAAAAAGTTGAGCTTGAGTTTACGCAGGTTTGAAACTGAGCTTGAATAGTGGATAAAATATTTCCAGCCTGATTTATTCCAAGGGCAGCCTGACCTAAACTTGGTAACAAGTCAAGCACGGTTACAGGATTCCCATTGATGAGGGAAAAAGCCATTATTCCCTCAAGGACAAACCCATTTGGGTTTCTATAAATACTATCTGCTCTATCTGCTTGCTGTGGCACAGTATAGCTTGTTTTGACATTATCATATACAAACACCTCTCTTTGCGGTATTGCTATTTGAAAACTCAATCCTCCGACAACAATCGGGCCTGCTGGATAAAGCTCTTCTTGAAGTGACACTATATTATCTAATTGAAATAAGCTCATGAGCCATTTACTCCAAGTCCGGAAAACCCATAAGGATTAAAGTTTTGCGGTTGATTTGCTGCTAATTTATCGACATACCTTCCAAATTTGTTAACGGAATTTTGAATAGAATTTGCTGTCTCATGTAATATATTCGATGCTTCTAAATTTATATTTGCTCCGGCTTGGGTGTCAGTAAGAACGCTAGATTGGCTTAATAGCTTTGCGTGTTTATTCAGATAATCAGGATTATTAATGTTTTTAATGAGTTGTGAAACATTACCGCCCCCCTTTTGTGATGCTGCTTCAATAAAATCAGAATAGTTAGTGCCAGGCAATGCGCCTTGTAATATTCCATTTGCGGTTAACTTTGCCTCTGGGCTTCCAAACTTTCCAAACGCTCCTGATTGATAATTTTGTAATGTTTGCGTCAATACATCTTGTATTAATTTTGTTCCTGTTTCATTTTTCCCTAATATTTTTAAAAGATATTGTGAGCCTTTAAATTTCGCCGTTGTCATCGCAAGATTTTGGGCAATATTTGAAGGTGCAAAACGATTTGATGAGGCGTAATTAATGGCATTAGCATTAAATCCGGCGGTCAATTCCTGTCCAGCTTGCCCAGGCAATCCCTTATCTAATATTTTTAATGCGCCAGCAGAGAGCCCTGTATTGCCTTCGTTAGAATAATAAACAAAGTCTTGCTTTGCAGCCTTGTATGTTCCAAGGGTTGCAAGAGCTGCGGTAGCAACTGCTACAGCTACGGCCGCTGTAACTGGATTTGAAAATAAAGCACTCACAAAAGAGCCGACACCTGCGCCAGATGAAAGAATTGATGCGCCACCTGCCGCGAGTCCTGCCGCGCCTTTTATGGTTGTTGATTTATCCGCATTTAATAAACTTCCACCAAAGAATGTGCTTAATCGTTCCCATTTATTTCTTCTTCTAAATAATGGTTCATTTGTATCCGCCCCAGCGAGCTTATTTAATTGCTTAGTGACTTTCTCCTGGGCTTTAGTTGATTTATCAAGTGATTTTATATAGGCTTTTGTTGTCTTATTAATTCCCTTAGAATCTTCATCATCCTTAGGTTCTGATTTTGAACTTCTTGAACCTGAAACGCTATCATAAGAGCGACTTTTTAATTTTGGAGATATTCTTTCATATTGTTGTCGGACAGATGATGCGGCAGATGAAGATATTGAAGATAATTTGCTATTGAATTCTTGAACTTTGGCTGATATGGCAGCTAATGCCGATTTTTCATCGAACTCTACCTGTAATCCAATCTTTAAATCTTCTGACATTTAAACATCTTCCGCCGTTTTTCCTGAACGAGCAAACTCTATGGCTTCATAGAGCAGCTTTATTTTAGCCGCTGGAAATGTTTCAATCTCGTCAAGAGTTAATAGTCTATATCTAACCGCCTCAAAAAGCACGTTTTTAAAAGGAATTGTTTTTTCCTTTTGCTCGCCCTGCTCCCAATAACTAATCGTTACTTTTGCTGAGTCTAGTTTTTTTTTGAATCGTCCATTTCCTGCATCGTCAAATAAAGACCAAAGCTAAGAAATGCTTTTAATTTAAATAAAAAATCTTTAGGGCAACTTGGCGATTTCAAATAATTTCTTAAATAAATTGTATTTAATTTTGCAATAGCCCCTCTTGCATCAGTATAAACAAGCAAGCCACAAGAACCTACCAATTCAATAAGTTTTTGAACATCTTCTGTTTCGATATTTTGAGAAACCTCATAGTAAGTCATGGCATCAAAAGGAAGTAATTCAAACACTGGGCCAGAAGCATCTTTATTAAATAAAGCATAACGACCACTAGCTTCAATCTTGTATTGTTTCTTTAGCTCTTCAATTAATTCATTTAATTCTTCATTCATGTTTTATGATCCTGAGCCATAATTAGAGCCAGTAGCGCCAAGCAACGAAGGAATGGCTTGTTGTATTTCAAAAACCCATTCGCGTGGAGGAGTGTTTTCCGCGCCGGTGGGGATTTTAAAATTACTAAATTGTTTCTGAATAGTATATGTGCCTGAAAGAACCAAAAAACTGGGGTTATTTTTAAAGCCAAGTGTAAAAAATGGCGTTTGAAAAACACTAGCCGCGGTAACGCCGGGAATGGATGATAATACCGATGGTAATACTCCGCTTAAATCTTGCAATGCCTGCAATAATGCACTTAAATATCCCGATTGAGGAGACCATGACATTAATGAAAACGAAATAGTTGTTTTTACAGTGCCAGCAAATGTTGGTTGGGTGGCTGTTGTTCCAAGCGCAAGCATTGAGCGAACAGTGTCGTCCAATACGATACCAGCTTCTGGGTCGAAATCTGTAATAGGTATGCCGGAAATGTTAAGGACTATACCTGATGGATTTTGAACTTGTGTGTATGACATTATTTAGTCTCCTAACTTTCTGTAATTGTTCCGCCAATGTTTACATTATAAACAATGCCGTTAATAATTAATGCAACCGACCAAGTTAATGTTGCTGGCACTGGAGCTGGAGTAACAATAATTGGATCTGTAATAATATAGCTTTGAATAGCAGAATAACTTTTAAATATATTTTCAAGCCCTGCACGTCCAACCGCCCCCGTATTATGACTATAAGGTTGGTTTAGAACATTGTTTTTCATAAAATTATTACAATCTTGAACAATCAATAATCTTAAATAGGTTGAGCTTAATGAAATATTTGCTGGACCAGATGCTCCTGTCGCGGCTAACCATGCCCAATTTAATTGAGTATCTTGGTTGTATGTGTAATAACAATTTAACTGGGCGTTTGTGAAAGTCTGCATAATCCCAAACACCGTATATGTTTGCCCATAAATATCTGTATCTCCAGATGTAATTGGAAATACTCCTGAAAGTGTTATTCCATTAAATGTTTGTCCATTGACATTAACTTTTGAGAATGTGCACCCATAACCCAGAATTGCTGCGTCATGATCACCATATTGTTGTGCGCCAGAATTAATAGGAACACATTCAAAATAAACTGATAAATATTTAGATAATTGAGTCTTTTGAGACGCAAAAGGGGGGTAAGTTAAAAAATTAGAATTTAAAAAATCAGGAGAGTATGAGCGACCAATAACATCCATATAAACATTAATACCGGGAAGCGCAGCGGCTAAAGCCTCTAATTCACCCGTTAATTGTGTTGCACTATAAAAAATATTATTAGAGTCAACCGTGACGTTTGTAGCAATAATTGTTCCTGTTGCTGGGCTTGTATTGTCTCCAGTAAATAAATAAGTAAATTGAGTGGGGCTAATTACAGTAATTGCTATGTCTATTACATTATAAGAAGCTTGGCTCGCTCCAGTAATTGTTACTTTGCTTCCTGTTGCCAACCCTGCTGTAGAAGCTACGGTAGCCGTAGCCAAAGGAGCGGTATTTGTAGCGGTAATAAGACCTGTTGCAGGAGACGTAATATCGCCGGAAAACGTATATGTAAATTGTGTTCCATTCAGAACGGTAATTAAAGCATTTGTAACATTATAAGGAGCTTGATCTGCTCCACTTATAGTGAAGGTTTGACCATTAATTAATCCTGTGGTAGATGCAACCGTTGCTGTTGCCGTTGTGCCAACAGAGGTCAAATTAAGTATATCTAAAGTGTATGGAGAGGAAGTTAATGATGAAATATCATAAACAGTCGCATCATAAGTTTGGGTATTAAATCCAGTAGAAAATCCAACACCAAAAAAACTTTGGCCAATCCCCCAAATTTGAGTTTGAGCATTCAAGATGGCTGTGGAAACGTTTGTGGATTCTGCGGAGGATGGTTGAGTACAATTAATAACATAGAGCAATCCAACGCCACCATTGTTTGAAAAAAATGCTAATCCAAAACCGTAGTCATCAGGATAATCTTCTTCAGTAAAATAAGCTGAGAAAGTAGTAAAATCTGAAAATGAAGTCCACAAGGGGTTGCTTCCAGGCAACGGGGAGATTGTAACCATTGCGGCATTCCCAATGGCGTTAGAGCTCGCCGTTGGCGATGTTAGCGTTAATTCAGTTACGACCTGATTAGCGAGTGATAGTGTCATTATCTATTACCTCTGTTGTTCCTAATTCATTCCACGAAAGTATTACAGTAGTCTCACTAACTTCAGGGGAATTGCTTACAATATTAATTGTATCATTTTGTTGAAATAAAGCAACCATTCTATGTCGAGTTGCGATAAAAGATTGGCTTTCTTTTGTGCTCGATAAATCTAATATGGTATTGCGAGCATTGTATCCCATGGAATACGGCGCGAATGTATTTCCTGACATATCTAAATATATTGATGCCAATTCTAAAACTTGTTCACTTAAATAGTTTGTTGCGATACAATCAATATTATATCGAGCTAATTTTGAGATGTAAGCGGTAATAGTATATGTTCCATCACCATTGCTGGAAGGGGCATAACTATTAACCTTCATAAATTTATAAGTGTTTGGCGCGTAGGGCGTTATTTGAATAAGCGCATTATTGTCGGGGATTTGTTGTGGGTTTGAAAATTTTACATGAGAATTATCAGCTCTCACTATAAATCCAAAATCATTTCCTAAAAATGATGATATTAAATAATCACGTATAGCGGTAATTCTAACCGCTTCTGTGGGTGTGTTTTTGGGTGCTGTAACAATTCTTTTAGGGTGTTCCATTGTATAGCTCCAAATTATATTCGTACACGGAGTTTGCGACAAGTTTTTTATTCATAATTTGATACGGTTTGCCAAGATATGAAATTAATATTCTTACTTTTATATTTTGATCGGGCGATGTGCTAAACTCATCAAAATGATAAGAGGTTTGAAGATGAATTATTTGTTTTATTGGTGAAAAATCTGCCGTTAATTCAATTTCTTTTTTTCTTCTGTTTTGAATTATCCCATTAAATTTTGCTGAATATGTTGCGGTTATTGTCCCAGTTGCAGGACTGTCTGGGGAGCCTGAAACCCTAAACCAAAACGTATAGGGGTCGGGGGTGAAAAATATTAAAAAAGTTCCGTTATATGCGTCTTGGTCCGCGCCTGAAATGGTTGTTACTTGACCCGCTTGAAATATATTTGGCATCAATGATGTTGCTATGGCAATGCCATTAGATAATGTTATTCCACTAATTGAAAAATTAGGACTTAATGTTTGCAATTGACCCATGATGTTTTGCTGAACAGTAGAGAATTGAGCAATATATGGAACGCCCATCTTATTAACGGCAACATTTAACGCATTAAAATAACCAGCACCAAAATTAGCCATTAACTACTCTCGCCTCCACAGATGAAATTAAATTTCCCTCATCAATTAATGGCTTATCGCTCCCCTTTAATTCAATAGTGATTGGAGCGTTAGCTTCATATTTAGAACTATCATTAATAGTTTCGTGTATTATTTTTACTGCATAATTTCCAAACGAATCATAAAATTTTTCCGTTATTTTAACGGTTGAAACAATTGATGATAAATTATCTTTTATTTCTTGAGTTGCGTAATCAAAAAATGGTCTTGCGGGAGTATGATAGCCATGAGAATTATATGTTCCGTAATTCATCCATGCCGCTAATTGAGCGGCATTAGGCCCAATAGAGTCCTCAGCATAACCCATTAATGCAGCAAACTTTTTACCAGTTTGAGAAACAGGTAATTGAACGTCTGAAAAAAAACCTATTTCAACTTTCTTTTTATCTAACTCTTTTAGCATCTTAAATGTTTTTGAGTTTTTTAAAGTTGACTCTAATTTTTTAATATCAATAGATAATTTAAGCATATTAAATACTCTGGAAAGGAACACCTTGTCCACCAATGCCAATTGCTAAATTCAATGGATACAATATTGACCAATAAGTTCTTCCGTAATCGGTTTGAAAATAGCTTGATTGTAATGAATTTGCAACTTTATCCTCTGAATATCTAACTTTAAAATCCTCTGCTAATATTTCATTAATACTGCCTGATGTAGCTTCCGCGTCATTTGGATCGAACAACGGATTCAATGTTGTTCTAATACTTAATGTAAAATAATGGAGTGTTAAATATAAAGAAAGAACGCCAAGAGGACATGGATTTAGCCTAGCCCACCTTGATTTAGGGAGTTGTGGCTGAACCATAAAATTACTAACAAAATTATAAAGGCCTTCGCCAACGAAAACCCCTTCTATAGTAACTAAATTAGCCAAAGAAGGAAGCAATGATAATGCATCTGTATAGGTAGCATAGTTGGCGGGATTCGCAATAGTCGGATTATATGACATTTTACTTACCCCGCCTTAACTATAATTTTTCCTTAAGCTGCTTTTCTTGGTCTTCCAGCAGGTTTTTTAACTGCCAGACCAGTTTTTGCATCTTTTGCCCATTGAGTTCTCATTGCAACAGAGTCAGAGCTTAATGTAGACACTAATCTTCCAAGCCCGTTTTGTTGGTTAATTTGAACACCAGAGAAACGAGACAAGCAAGGAATTGTAATGCCTTGACCATTTACAATTGGATGGAAATCTGGAGGAGTTCCCATTGCAAAAGGAATGTTGTTAGCCCAAACTTGGTTTGTATTGTTTGCAACAATAAAAGTAGCTTGACCAGGGAAAGCCTCAGACCAATTTGCCACAGGGAATATTGCAGTAAATACACCAGACGTTTGCAACAAGTTCATTAACGTTGCGTTGCTTGGAGATGGCCCCATCTTTTCAATGAATCCATAGAAAGTGTACAAGTCAACAAATAATGTTGCTCCGTTCATAGAGCCGAAGGATTGACGACCAACGGTATTAGAAAGATTTGCCAACACTTGATACTGTTGAATAACATTTAAAGTATCCCAATCACCAGAAACCGCAGGAGTTACCGTAGGAATTTGAGTGGTCGTAACAATATTTGTTAAAAATCCGTTTTCTTGCCCTGTTGGCAATGTACTACCAATAGTTGCAACACTGTCTAACAACAACTCATTTGAAATCATTAAATATTTCATGCGAGCCGCCAATTCAGCCGCAAAACCAGAGGTCGGGTTGAATGGAGCAATGCTATTAGGATATTTAGCAATTTTATTTTGTTCTAATAAATATGCTGACTCTAAATAAGTAATATTAATACCTTTTTTCAATTGATAGATATTTGCAACAGAATTATTTGCGCTAACCTCAATGTTGTCTGTGAATTGATTTAATTCATCAGTAGCGTACCATTGCAAATCGCCAGGCAAGTAAGACATCAATTTAAATTGATTAAATTGCAATCCGCCTACACCGATAGTGGGAAGGAATGGATATGCTGCCGCACGCATTGGTTGCGTAATGAAATAAGGTAAAAAGAACTCTAGCTGATTAGGCAATACCGATCCGCCCAAATCTTGAGCAATCGCATTTGTTTTCACCGAAGCATCTTCACCATAAATTGTATTAAATTTTGCAACAAAATCATGCGCCGATGCTTCAGAGCTATTTCTAAGCAACTCAACAGCATGGTTAATTTTTGAAGCAATAAATTCTTTTTGACTAGAAATTGCTGGATTGCTAAAAGCATCTTTAATTACAGAGGCAATTTTATTAATCTTTGCGTCTTTTCTTTCATCAAGAAATTCATCAATTGAACTTGGAAAATCTACAGCCATACCATTATTTTTTGCGCGCTTAACTTTAGCTTGCATTTCTGGTGAGGCAATAGATTCAAAATATGTTTTTGGATTCTTAATCCAAGGCTGACCGTAATCAGCAGTTAAATTTTCACTCATTTATAAAAACCTCTTAACTATTAATAAAATTAAATTGAACAGGAACTACATCGCCCCATACATATCCGCCAGTTACATCGCCAGCAAAAGCCGATAAAGAAGCTACGCCAGTAAGCGCAAGCGGTGCTGCGTCAGTCGTTCCGGCTGCAACAAGCATTCCAGCATAGATTGGAGTATCTGTATCAAGTCCAAAATTTACTGTTGCAATGTGCAGGGTTCCCTGAATTGCTGCGGCTGAAATTGTATCGCAACATCCAATATAAAGAACGCCTTCTTGATAAATGCTCACGGCTTGGTTGTAACCAGCAGGAACAAATCCATTAATCGCAACATTTGCAACCGTGATTGGTTGTGGGTAGCCGTTGATGGCATTTCTTGGAGTTGCGCCAACGACATTTGCGATGGTTGGGCTATCTATTTGATCTAAACTTGTTACTTGGTTCAAATTATCCAATGTTAAATCTCGACCAATAAATTGACCCACAGTAATGCTAGAATCAACAGCGGCCATTGCGGCGGGCCATCTTGAGCTAGAACCATTATAACCTTTGCGAGGATCTCTACCTAAAAAATCTGTACTCTGTACAACGCCAACTGGTAAAACTGGTTGGCCATTATCTACGTTTGTATAACTCATAATTAAGCTCCTATTTCTGCTGTGCTAAATGCTTTTTTAACGACTGGCGCAACATTTACTTTAGCAGTAACTTCATTTGTTTTTGATTCTAAACCCATGCCTGATTTTGTACCATAAACATCTTTGTAAATAGATTTAATATTTACATCTGTTTGTTGATCCATCCAGCCGCCTGGAGTGCTCATAACAACCATTTGCTCCATTGTGAACATATCAAGCAAATTACGAAATTTCAGTGGGCTCATGAAGACGTCATTTTTCTTTGATTCTTCTTCCATTTTCTTTTTCTTTTCTTCTTCCATAGCGTTTTCTTTAGCTTTTTCTTCCATTTCTTTTTCTTTGGCTTCGTCTTTTTCCATTTTTTCATTTAATTTGGAAGTGAGAGAAGTAAGACTGTCAGTGATGGATGGAATAGCTTTAGCCAATTCCGCCACCGATTTTGTACTAGCATTAACATGAGCGACTACGCCGATCATATCTTGCTGTAACTTTTGTACTGCAATATCTAAATCCATAGTTTTTTTACCTTCACTTTTATTGTTTAACTTACAGACAGAGCCACCCCTGCCTTTCTCTACTATGCCAAGATGATTAATCGTAATTAACCATTCTTCAGCAGCATAATTCTTATCTTTAACCCAAACCATTGGATTTTTATCAAAATATCCAATAGATACTTCTCTAAGACCTTTGTTATATGATTCAATAGCTTCCCTAGTCCAAAGCGTTATTTTCGGAATAACACAAAGAAACTCGCCCTCATCATCAGGATTTGGAGCAAGATAGGCTATTCCACTCATAGTTCCATGATGTTTATCATTGTCTTTCCCACTGGTATAGCCGCGAGAAGGATGCCCTATCATAATTGGCTTTGAGTCAAAGCTTTTTAAAACTGCTTCCGAAAAAGACTCTTTAGGTCTATACACCTTAATCATTTGATTAAGATTTTTATAGCCAGCCTTTACAGCACCACTTTTAACAAGCTCATGAACAGCCCAATCTTGCAGCCCCGTTCTTGCGACTACAACATTATAAAATTCCATGTAGTCTTCATAGGTTTTTGATTTATCCCGACCTATGTGATCAGGCTTATCATTTAACTTAAACCCATCCCTTGAAAACTTCATGTACATTTTAAAGCGTCACATCCCTTTCCCAGGGCTCAATAACAACTTTCCAATTGCCTGAGAGCATAGTTTGCTGCATAAATGAACATGCTTGATCAATAGTAGGATATGCAGCAATCACAAAATCAAAGAAAATATCACCTCCGCGAATAGTCTTATAACTACTCTGAAATGTAACATTATTCATACTGGGAACACGCTGTGTTGCAAACCCGCCAGGATGAAGCTCCGACCAAACACCCCCAACGGAAGGAACATCTAAAAATTCCATAGAATAAACTTCATTGGCATCCATATTTTTAAATTCTCTTGTTGCGATTTCATTTATTTTTTCGCAATATTCCGTAGCTATTTTTTCTGCACGAATTAGCGCATTACCCTTTCCATAAAATTCATCCAGCTTTAAGCCTTGCGAAGTAAATATACCAAACGCCTCATCACCGCACTTTTTAACTAAAAATTCACCAGCCATAACATGGCCGCCAAAGTTATTTTTGACAGTATCTGAAAGGACTTTAAAGCTTACGGTTTCCATATTCACTCCTATAATTGTATTTTATGCTAAAAAAAAATTAAAATCAACAACAAAGATTGTTATTTAAGTTTTGACTTCCCCGCTTTTGGCTTTTGGCTCTCGGATGCGCTAGGTTTTTTACCTTTTGACCGTTCACCCTTTAAGTCTTTAGTTTCTAAATTATCGGTTTTTCCACCAGCAATTAAGCCATCTTCAACCTTATCATAATAATCTTTTTCATATTCATCGCAATCATCGAATACCATATCTGGAAATACGCCCTCTCTGGCTAAATATTTATAAATAATATTTCTAGGAACTCCAGCGTCAATAAATGTTGAGCACGCTTGCGCAAGCGTTACCAAATCTTGAACTCTTTGGGTCTCGCTTTCATCATAAACAGGATTAAATTTCCATTTAAGAACCGTAGCTTTAGAATCTTCATTAAACTTTCCATTCTCATCTTTTCGAGCTTCTATCATTTTGTCATGAAATAGTATCCACTGATTCGTTTCAAACAATTGATTAAATATAGGGCGCAAAAATATTTCTTGAGAATATTGCGTGGATTCATAAGACATTTTTAATTCAGCGTCTCCCGAAGAAAAACCCTCCAAAGGGTTTCCCCAGGCTCTAACAAGATTTATACCCCAAGTTGCATATACTTTATTAACTTGAGCAATGATAACCGCTACCTGATCTTTTAAATTTGAAACCTCAAGACGCTTAACCTCGTCTTCTGCATCAATAACAGTAAAACTTCCGTTCTGAGATGCTACGCTCCCTTGAACTGCAGATTGAAAATCAATGTTCTTTCCCGCTTGAATATTAGCAGTAAGCCCTTCGTCTCGGGTGTTTTGAGAAAGAATAGCCATGGATGCTTGCTGAACCTGTTGCCCACTGGATTTAAATCCTAAATCAATATTTATCAAATCACCATAAACGGGAACAAATATTGAATTCCCCCACCATTGCGCGTTAATTTTAGCATCATAAGGAAGTTCTTGTGGTATGCCGAATATAAATCTGGTCCTGTGTATTGGTCCACTTTTTCTTCCGTTTGGAAATATAATTTGCCACTGCTCGGGCGTATTAAAGTTTTTAGAGCTAAAATCAAATACACCTGTAAATCCCACGGGAACGAGAAGTGCAATATCAACTATCTTATAGGATTTAAAATTAACCCAAAGCAATTCTTTTTTTAATGGCTGAGTAACTGCAACGTCATCATCTGTGGTTTCAATATAAAGAGCCACCCCACCGTGAATAAGCATTTGGAGTATATGCCGAGACATAATATTTTTTATGCCGCGCTTTTCAATAAACTCTTCCATTTTCTTTATGTTAATATTTTGGTCCTTATCGGTTGCATCCGAATAAAAAGATACCCATTTTGACATAAAAAGCTGTACCATTACATTCGCCAGCCTAAATGCTATTGAATTTGTCTGATATAAGGTAGTAAGAAATATCATGCCCATGTATTGAGGAGAGTTTAAAAATGTCTTAGCAAATGCAGATATTTGAGTGCCAATATTAAAGGATGGGTTGTTGACTCCCCCGATGGCGTATCCAGGATTTGAAATAGCATCAAAAGAGCCTGTATTTATCTTTGCGGTATTTTCAAAGTCTGAATAAACTATCGCGTCAAATACTCCAGAATTAACTTTTGCAGACAGGTTTTCAGTATCAATATTTGAAAAAGCATCATATGCCTCGTTTTTATAACTCGTAAAGTTAAAAGAAGGAAGGAGGGTTGTGAATAGGTTTTTGGTGTAGGTTGCTACAGGCAGATTTTGAATATTAAAATCAAATAACTGCTCAAGAACCCCTGAGATTTTCATTCCGACTGTTTTTTCTTTTTCAACTAAAACAACTCTTTTGTAGTGTAGCTCCCTATTTAATTGTCTTTGTTTTCTTAAATTTTTACGATTAAATGCCAAAAATTTAATCCACCCAAAAAAACCAAAATCAGCTATGTGAGTGCGATGTTTTTTAAAAAAACGGTTGAGCTTGCCCATTAAATCTATTCCTGTTCGCAATTTGTTGAGGACTTAAATACAATTTTTGTAGTTTTTCCTGACGGCGCATTATATCGTCTGCGGCATAAGTTAGCAATAAGGAGTCTAAACTATCTGGCGACCTCCCTATGCCGCCCTTTGAAACGGAATTTCTTAAGTTTTCCTTTGATATTATCTTAATTTTACCGTTCTCCCAAGATCCAGTTATAACGCTCATCTCATTGTAGAGGTCATTATCTATGCCGTATATCATCATATTGGGATCTCTATATTTCTCGGGGACGTTCATGTTTTCTATAATGCGTTTTAGCTTCCAATGGAGCATGGCTCTTTTGTTTAAAAATACAATATTGGTATCTTCGGAAAGAACCTCATCAGATATTTTGATCTTCTTTTTAGAACGCTTATTCAATTCATGCCCTGTCTTCCAAAGGGCTGTAACCCCCTTAATTGGAAACGGTATCGTTTGATGATGGGCAATTCGCCTTCTTATTTCATTAGTCACTGAAATGCCCGCTCCCAAGTCATCATATATAAGGTAATCAATAACGCACTCTGAGGTTCTATTAAGTCTTAATATCATATCCAGCGATTCGAAAACATTTACGCCGCGCCATTTTTTCTTGAAGATTATTTGCGTTCCTTGTCTGACGGTCAAGCAATTATAGTCGTTTCCTTCAAACGCAACGTCCCAGCCAGCTATTCTTTTCCCATAAGGTTTTTTGTCTGTTGTCATTAACCTTGCGGGATCAAGCAAATCAAGAGGAAATACATAAAGCTCACCCGTTGTTGTGAATTTCATATCATACTCAATATCAAATGTTGGCTTTCCAACTTCCGCTATTGTTCTCATTTTCCAGTCTTCTTTATTTAATATTTGCGGGTCTTTAGACCAGTGCAATATAAACTTTTCATGGCTTCCATTATTATCATTCCACATGATATTAAACAAATCCATGGGCCTTCTAAGCGTAGAGATATATATGTTTGCCTTACATCCTGGACTTATTGATTTAATTACCTCTTCTTGATAATTGTTAAAAGAAAATTCATCGTTTATAGTCAAAGTATGATGCCCCCCACGTCCGGGGTCTTTTAAATCATCTCCGCCTCTTATTTGACTTGTTTTTATTTTAAAGAAAAATCTTTTTTTATTTTTATAGAAATCATTTATTTCGTCTGATGTAAATAAACATGCGCGAACATATTCATGCATGTTATCCATAAAAAAAGTTATTTTTTCCATATAAGAATTTAGATCGCCTAAAACATGCAACGTTTTTTCATTCTTAGATGTAATTAATATTTTTTGTTTTTTATAGCAAACACACCTATAAAATATATAAGCGGCCGTTATCCAAGACGCGCCCTGTTGGCGAGACTTTCCCAATATCATTGGCTTTGCTTTAACTACACATTTATGTAAAAGCTTCACAAAATCTTTTTGGTGTTCATGAAGCTCAAGAAGCATGGTGGTATCGAGACCTGTTTGTTTATCTCGAGAGTCCGTTTTACAAGAATAGCTGATAAATTTAATGGGATCTCGTTTTATTTCATCTAAAGCTTCGGAAGGGTTGTCATTGAGTTTTTTAAGCCAATCAAAATACTTATATTTAAAATCTGGATCAAACCCTCTTGAAACCTCTCCTTTAATTATTTTTTTAGGAATAATATTATTATCTGATATTAATAAGGTCTTTTGCATCAATCTCTCCATCGGACTCTAATAAACTTCCAAAAATATCTTTCATCCCTTCTTTTCCATCATCAATTTCTGAGAGCATACTTAAAAATCTAAGAACGTTTTGATTTGAAGATTGCATAATAGCTAGGTCGTGCATAAGAATAACGGCATAAGTAAATAAATTTTTAACGTCATCGTCATTAATCTCGTACTTGCAGGACAAAAATTGCCAACAAGTTAATTCGGTTGGGTCTATTTCTAGCTTATTTGAAAATTTTAATATTTCTTTGTCATGCAGTGCGGGATTGGCAATTGCGAGACTGTTTCTTTGAGAAGCCTTAAACGCCCTAAAAAGCAAATCTTTGTCAACACCCTTAATAATATCTTGTTTTTTCATTAATCTAGCTCCTCATTAGAGATAATAACGGAGTCCTCTTTAAGCTCTCTATAGGATTTCCCACTCGCGTTGATATGCACATGTAATGATGGCTTTCCAACATATCCATGTTTTTTCATATTAAGCAAAACCTCAGATTTTGCACGAGTCAATAAAACCAACTGCTTCATGTATTTTTCTGCCCTATTATGCGCTTCCTCTCTATCAACGCCATGATTAAGGGAGTTCAGAACCCTGTCCATGCAAATCTCAATAAGCACGTGAATCTTTGATATATCAGATGAAAACAACATTTGAGTGTGCGCGTTCTTGCTTTTTGGATCTGGAGAGAACATCACCATTATTTGCTCCATCATCTCCTTTTGCTCATCCGTAGCTGATTTAATCATTCTGCAAAGACTTTTTGGAGTTAATGGATTATTTATAAGTTCTTGAGTTTTTTTATCTATTGATGATGGCTGATTCATTTGAACCCTTCCTTAAAAGCTCTCTGTTTCTCATGTCAATTTCAAATTCACGAGGATTTTTACGTTTTTGAGCTTGCCTTTTTCGATTGCATTCATTATTTTTTCTTTTTCTTTCCATAAGCTTAGCAATAATGTCCTGCTCAGAGTTTTCTCCGCCATGATTGTAGCATTTTCCATTTCCCATTGGGACTCGCCTGCAACCATTGTGGCCGCAACGAATCTTCCCCTCATGAGCCTTTTTGCATCTCTCAAGAGATTCTACGGTAAATACTTTGTCTTTTAACTTTACATATTCCATGATATTATAATACCACAACTAAAATGGTATTACAAATGGAAATTAAACAATTATCTGAAATTCTTGGCGAAAAAGAAGCTGCAAAAATACAATTATTGTTGTCAAAAAGCATTGTGCCCAAAAAACAATTAACAACTAAAATTGTTAGGGAAAGAAAAAAATCAGAAAATAAAACTAGAAAATTAGCAGCTTATATACTTAAAAAGAATTCCGTACCATTATCAGAATTACCTGTAGAAAAATTAAAAGTTTTTATGAAATGCGTTGAAAATATGCAGGAAGCTATTGAAAACATCGATCTGGGAAGCTTCTTCCCAGATGATGTCGGCGAATTGTTTAAAAAGTAATTAGTTTCCATTTACATTTACTGGTATTTGTATCCCCCAACCAGGCTCAACAGGGGCTTCGGCGCAAACGTCTCTCCACAAGCCATCTGGAGTATAGCAAACATTAATATAAAAATTAGTAGAATACACATCGTAGCCATTTTGATTTACATAAACACTCCCTAAAGGCACCCCAAAAACACCGAGCGGGTAGAGCGCGGGATTAGTGGATACAAATTCACCATCGTCAACACCAAGAACGTCTCCAAAAGAAAGTTTTTTTTGATACAATGGAGGCAAGTTAATTCCAGGGCTAGAATAATTTGTATTCCCAGTAAAATTAAAAGTCGCAGGAGATGACGCATAATTATTATAAATTGCAATTGAAAAGGTTGGGCATGACGCATAACCACGCGATGAATTCAAAACAATAACTCCATTTATTACGCTTCCAGCCTGATTTCCGCATTTAGCGTTATTAAACTGAAAAGAATCATAAATTTTTACAAAAGAATCTTGATAAGCAAATTCATTGCTAGCAAAAACCCCAAAACTAAAAGTCAAACACAAAACACCTAAAATTATTTTTTTCATAAAATACCTCATTTATTATTGAGGTTATATTATATTGCACAAACCTTAAGGAAATATTAAGTAAAAATAATTTATGAAAATATTTCTTCCTCAATTTCCGGAGAAATATATTTTTGTTCAAAACCTGAAATAAAAATAACCAGTCTTCCCCCAGAAACTTTTTGCCCACCTTTAAAGACCATTAAGTTTCCTATTAAGCTATCATCCTCCCACAACCCAGACAAAGTTATAGAATCTTGCAATATTTTTAAAATATTATCTTTGTCTCTTTTTCTCATGTCTGGAGGAAAATCATAAACTTGAAAATCAATTAATGATGTTATTTTTTTTATAGATTGCTCTTCCATGAGCCTCTTAATAATAGAAACAACCTTGAGTTTATATTCTTTACCTTCCGAAGTTAAATATTTCTGTTTTGAAAATTTATTATAAGCATAAAGCTTATTTAAAGAGGGTGGGTATGGGGCTATAAACCAAAAGTTCATTTTATTAGAATAACTCCAATCAAGATAGGTAATAAAACGCAACAAATAGAGCCCAAAGTTGGAAACAAAATATCATTTTCAAACTTAGACCTTCTATATTTTTTTGAATAAATAACCTTATTTCCTTCTCTTTCTTCAAACATCTTACAAAGATCACAATGCTCATCATCAAAGTTGAAATTGTCACAAGAGCCACGCTCAATATCAATTCCCCAATGAGAACAATAATGAAGCGACTCTTTTCTAAGGTTTCTATTTTCTTGCGATGGCTTAAAAGGGTTTTTATACATTATTTTTCAACATGGCCTTGAATTTGGCTTTGATTAATAACATAAAGTTTTCCAATTCTTGAGTAATCAATATCAACCTGTGAACCACTAAATTGAGGGAAAATAACAACAGCGTCTACCTGATAGGTCATGTGGATATGTTCGTTTTTTTCTTCTAAAAAACCATTTCCAACAGCTAAAATTTTGCCAAACTTTGTAGTTTTTGTCCGATATTCATTAGCTTCTTTAATAATAATACCACCAGAAGATGTTTTTTCAGCGACATCTTCAAGTATTTCTACTAAATAATTATCTCTTGAGGGTATAATATTCATAATATTCTCCAATTAGTTAAAAAATTATATTACCATAATAATACCTTATTTGCAACGACCAAATGTGTCTATAGAAACCCTTCTTCTTGGAACGTCCAAATCTTTTCTTTTTCTACAATCGTGCGGCTTAATATAAGCGCATTGCTTTTCAGCCTCAAACAATTCAGCCTCAAACAAGGATTCTTTACACCTTTCACAGTAAATATTAAATTTCATATTTTTCCTTACAATTAAATTGGCTGTCTCGGCTGGGCTCGAACCAGCGACCAAGAGATTAACAGTTTCCTGCTCTACCTCTGAGCTACAAGACAATGTTGACAAACTTTTTCTACGGAAAAATCCTTTGGTATTTGTCGTGAATGGGATCGCACCCATAACCCCTTGTCATGCGTCATAAAACGCCACAAAGTCTTCGCACTTCTATTTTATGCATCTGCGAAGCGGTTCTGGTCAAGGAGGAAGGAATCGAACCTTCGCCCGCAGAATAAATTCTACGTTCTTCCACTGAGCTACTCCCTGAAAAAGCAAAACTAAAATTTATTTCTTCTGAAGCCAGCCCATTGTAGAGCGCCCTCATTACTAACAAGAGCGTCCTTTGAGCAAGCATCCATGTAAGAGCATAGCATATGGCTTGCTAAAAGCGATTGAAAATCTTCGCAATCAGATATAATTCCAAAGGAATTTTGGGCTTTGTTGCTTGAGTCAACGTAGGTCAACCCCATAACTCCACAAACAATGTATCTAATATCCAATTCAAAATCTTTGTCCATAAGCCTTTGTTTAAATAAAGCTAATATTGAATCAATCATAACTTCTTTTTCACTTATCATTTCAGTTTTTCCTTAAAATTTATTTTTTACAACATTCTAGCGAACAAAATAGAGCAGCCTTGTGTTTTGCAGCATCTGAAATATTAAAAACCCCAAGCTCTTTACTGCATTTAAAACAGCTAAACTTACTAATTCCGTTTTTTTCCATAAAAAAATCATTTTTTAAGTCTCTTAATTCTTTTCGGACATCATTAATTTCTGTGCTAGGCTTAAATGAATGGACATGCTGCGCCTCAGCAATACTGCCTGTAATCCATTTGTTATCTCGCAAAGATTGTATGTTTTTCAAAATCTCTTCCTGCCGGCATGAAAACTGATTATTTAAATGTTTAGCAAGCCTTGATTGATCATCATAATTTCTTTGTATTTTTGCATCAAGAATTTTGTAACCTTTATTGCTTTCAGTCATAAGCAAGACCAAAACTATTAAAATTATCACTGAAACTATTAAAATTGATGTTAACATAAATACCCTCTAATTAATTAATGTTCTCGCCAAGATTTTACCTGGACAATCAGTCAAGCACAAAATAGCACAATTTAAGTGTCATGATTAAATATAATTCAACAATGCTGTATATTAAATTATATTGCGTCTAATTCCGCCACGAGAACGAATGAATCATACACTATATGGTATTATAAGTCAAGACTGGAAAGCAGAATAAAAATCTTTACGATGTTTAAAGGATTTGTGGCTTCTCCAACGCTAACGAAAGAGACCCAGCAAACCCCAATTCCTGATCTTCGTTCGTAAAAACAGGGTCTGTTAGCTTTTTTTCACTTATTTCATCCCTAATTATATATTTATATTTTTCTCTCAATTCTAAAATTGAACAAAGCAATCCAACTAAGTCTGAAATAACTTTCGAGTCTATTTGGCTATGCTCATCATATTTCATATTAAATATATCATTAATAATAAGTTGCGCTGAACGCTCAACCATTATCACTGACTCTGTTTTGTTTTCACTCATTTTCCACCTATATCTCATAACTATCAACGCCTTCTCCTTCTGGATAATTAATATGGTATTATAGCTCAATTTTATCTTTAAAAACAGAAATGGTTTTAAATCCATTCATTCTAAAATCCCAATAGTCTGGAACATATACCCCAGATTCAGTTAAAAGCTTTCTGCACTCACCCGCCTCTCTTTTTTCGCCTTTAGAGTTTATAGCTCCATTAATCTGACTATCAAATGTACCACACACCATATTATTAAAATTTTTAATGCGTTTTAGAAAATCATCTTTTTCCTTTTTGTGGTCACAAAGATTTTTTATTCCGCGTTCGGCGCTATAATTTATAAGGTTATAAAGGCAGCCCGCCACCCACTCGCAATCAGACATATAAAATATGTGCTTATGCTCCACTGGATTAAAATCATCAGCATGATAATCTCCACACGCGCAAAGCTTTCCAAATTTTATTTTTTGAGCCTTGTTTAAAGTTGGTGTAAAAGGATCATAAAAATGACCCACAAAAATAACAGAGTCAATATCAATATCAAATATCTCTGACGCTTCTAAATAGGTAAATGTAGGACTGTTGTAAATAAAATTTAACATATATGGTATTATACAGTAAATTTAATATTTGTCAAGAGATATGGTATTACTTTATCACCACAAAAGAGAAATGTCGGCTACAGTTTTGTAGTTTTTTAAAAATACCGACATCCAATATTTAACAACATCGTCATCCCCAACTTTGTTATTACAACAATAATTGTTTATTTCTATAGCCGCAATCTCTATAAAATGCAGAATTTCTTCATAAAAAATGTTTTCTTTTTTTATTTTTTCTTCAATCTCAGCCTTGTATTTTATAAAATATTCCTCGTTGCGAACTTCTTCAGCAGATGGCGAACGCAAAGAGCTGTAAAATTCCTCCCTGTTTTTAATAATATTTGGTATTATAAACTCAAAAATATTGCTTATTTTAGCAAGTGGAAATTTTTCATGCGCTTCAGAGCGACTTAACCCCTCATCATCAACAAAGCTAGCGCACCTCCTAACGCAAGACTTTATTGCGCTAAGTCCGTATAGGCTTTCAATGCTTTTTGGCTTTTCAAATATCATAAATAATAGTATATGGTATTATTGACAAATTGTCAAGGATATGGTATTATACGTTTCTAATTAAAGAGGTGAGTTATGAAATTAAAGCCAAGCAATGAGGTGTTGGATTCCTTAATAGAAGAGGATAGAGAAAAAGCTAGGTCATTAATTGACCATTATTTTTATTTTTATTACGATAAAAATGTTTGCCCCGAGCCAGAGGAGATTGCTTTTGGACCTCAGCTTCAAAAGCTTCTACGCATAACGGGCGATGCGTTTTTTAGTAAAAAATTAAATATGTATAGATATATTAGGCTTGCAGTTGTTGATGGGGATAAAGTGAATGACTAAAGAAGAATTTTTTACAATGAAAGAAAATGAACTTGGTGGGAGTACCTAATGATATATTTACTTAAGCTAGACTTTGCTTTATTCTTTTTAATCGCCCTTGGAATGCTTTTTATTCCAGAAAGATTAATACTGTCTAAACTATATGAGGCTGGTCTTTTAGGATTAAAAATAACGGGAACGGTTTTTTCTGCCGCCATAGTTATTGTGTTTTTTTTCTGCAGCTAAAAACCTCGCACAGCAACCCATCAATAACCCATCAATTATTGGCGTGAGTTGCTGTGCTCGTAAAAGAAGACTATCTGATTTAATGTTTGGAAAGCTCCACCAAGGGGTGACTTTATCATCTTCCTTATATAAATCTAATGGTTCATTTGGTGGGGAATTATATCATGGACAGTAATATATTGCATTATTAGAATTTAAATAAATTTAAACTTTTCTAATGGAAATTCTTTTAAAAGGTATGAAAGAATAAATTCTTTTTTTTCATCATTTATATCGGCGCCGCCAAATATTTTTAAATGCTTAAAAACCCTATCTTCAAACATTGTAAATCTTATCTCTAAGCGGACACCGTCAGACGTCAAAATATAAAAATCAGAATAATTCTTTTTATAAAATAAGCTTCCATCTGTAAACTCTTTTATTATTCCAGCCGTTTCTTTGTTTGTCATTTTGCAACTCCTTATGCGCTTATTATACTACATATATGGTATTATGTCAATATTGTATTATTATGTTGTTAGGCATATGGTATTATTGGGTAGTATATGGTGAGCTTGGTTTGGACCGTTGTCTCCTATACCCCCCTTTTATTCAAGCAATTAATTCGATAACTAACCAATTAGTCATGCAAATATAATTATCAATATAAACAAAATACACTTGTAGTTGTATTTATTAACATTGCTTGATCAGTCCATTGTTGTTAGCCAATACACCTATAAGTGTATTGCTATTGATTAAATATATTTGATATATTGTCATAATATTACTTGACAGAATACCATTTTTATAGTATGATTACAGCATACTCAATAGTGAGTATATTAATGACGGAGTATTTAAAAATGAACGAATTTAACGTAAACAATCTATTCAGCACATCACATAGAGTAGAGCTAGACTATGACGACTTGGACATGTATGATAATACATGTAATTTTTGTGTGCCATCATTAAATAATGATTGCGCATCTGCTCAATATTCGGACATGGATTGATTAATATGTACCAAGCTATAGAAATTAAGACTAAAAAAATATTAATGTTGCATCGCAACAAAGATTTTTTAATCAACACCTACAGATGGCGTTTAGCCGATAGAGAGGTGAAAATAGAGATATATAAGCCACACAATGCTTAATGTTATATTTAGCCGTTGGTGTATTTATTATTTGCGCAGTTTGGGGGTGATTATGATTTGCCAATGCGGACACATTAGAGCTATGCACCATTGGTCAGAGCCTGAATCTTGCAATGATAAAAAGTGTAGGTGCAAATGTTTTAAATTTATTGACATTTCTTAAAATGTATGAGATAATTATGGCTTCATTGAGCTGTTTTAAATTGTGCTGAACATCTCAAGTTAGTAAACAAGTTATCAACACAATGCGTTGAGTAATAGCAACGATTTTTTTAGAAAGTAAAACAGTACGGCAGAGTATAAGCATATATATGATAGTATGTGCGCTGAATGAAATTTAACTAATAATGAGATTTACACGTTTTTTAAATAAAACTACCAAGTTTTTTCCTTGTTTTAACTAATAATCAAGTTTAATCTACCCCATTCAATAGATATTCAAATTATAATTAATATAAAAATAACTAACTGTAAGTTATTGATATTTAAGGTTATTTTATTTTGTATGTATAAGAAATGAACATAATTTTTAAAAAGCTAGACCTCTGGCAAGTATATTCGACCTAATTTGCTTATCTGCCAAATGTTGATTGTGAAAAATCGCTTAATGCGATTTGTCTCAATCAAATCAATACATTTGATAAGCAAATTATATCACGTTTTGAGCGAAAAGTCAAGCTATATTTTTATTATTAGAAAATATTTATGCGTATAGGAAATTACATATCTAACAAATGCAATAATAAAATTCAAAATAAAAAAGTTAATTTTGTAGTATTACACCTGATTAAAGTAATGTCATAATATCTATTGACATAATCATGTTATTATGATAGAATACACACAGTCAATAAAGGCTGTATTAAAAGGTGAGTGTATTAAAGATGAGTACAAAAAAATTATACAGTGCTGGATTGTGTGGGGCGGATGATAAACCGTACAGTATTAACGTTTTCAACAGCATTAAATCAATAAAAAACTGGGCTTTATTAAATGGGTACGAAGGACATAAGTTAATTATATGTCAATACAACGATTTATCAAAAGTAACTGCATCCCACTTTAAAATCGTAAATGGTGAAATTAAAAAACTAGGAGCAAACTAATATGCTTAATTACAAAGATTTAAAAGACGGAGATAATTATTGGACGATTGAAAATGGTAAGCCGTGCTTGTCATGCTTTGATTTTTGCAGTGAAGAAATTCATGAAGAAAATCCTGAAAAATTATATTTTGAAAGCGAGGAATCTTGTCAATATTTTATCAACAAGATTAAAAATATCTCTTGACACCATACCATTATTATGGTAATATTATTATGTAGATTAAATAAGAGGAGATGTTGAAATGAAATTAGATGAAGTATTTGGGGGTAATTGATTATGAAGTATATTATTAATAATATTCAAAAAAATATAGAGAATGTTGACTATATGGGGTTCGTTGCTAAAAATAATTCATTATCTAAAATAAATTATAATTTATCAATTGAATCTGAAAAATTAGAAGGTGTATTAGAAATTTTTTGTAATCATTTTAAAGTAGATATTAATGATATTAAAAAAAATGGGCAGTTTTTTTCTTTTTCAAGGAATGAAGACTCAGGAGGCTCTTATGGATTAACAGAAGAAGATTTTAATTATCACTTAGAGGTTGGAAATCTCGTATATTTTGCATCATATAATTTTTTACTTTATAAAAAAGAAGATATAAGCGATGTTTGTTTTAATAATGCAAAAGATTTAATAGAAGAAGGTTTTAAGTATGGTTATGGTCGATCTAAAAATGATTTTATAGCAGAAGAAACATCAAAGGATTATTATAAAAATGGTTAATATATATGGTATACAGACGGCTTAAATTCAAATCAACGTCAATTTTATGGAGATGAAAAAAATGCAAATTAAAATCACAATGACTCGGGAGTCTTGGAAGTTAAAAGATGGTTGCAAAACTGCTTACAAATTAATTGATACCAGTAAAAAGGAGATCTCTGAAAAACAGGTTAATAATATCATTGATTCGATACCTTTTTTTAAAAGTCTTGGTGGCTCCGAGCATAAAACCATGGGTTATACCTGTATGGGCTATAATCTAATTGAGTTAGTCTCTAAAAGCCCTGATAGGCAACAAAAAACAGTTCGTAAATTTAACTATGAGGTGGTTTAATTATGTATGCAATTGGTGGAATGCCGAACGATGTAAAAAGCGTAGGATACAGAGAAAGCGTTAATAACAAATTTGAACATGAGCAGGTTTTTTACAGTGCAAAGCATGATTTCAAGGGAACCGAGCTTGATTTTTTAGGCGAAGGTTTGGCTTATGAATATATTCGCATTGATGCGTACAAAATAAATATAAAGTATGGCCTTAATACTATACTAGAAAGAATAAGGAGCTACAAAATAAAGCTTCAAAATACACCTATTTCAGAAAGCTTTGGGGGAAATGAAATAAAAGAAATAGAAAAGATGTTAAAAGAAAAAGATTATTTAGAAATTCAAAAAAAGAAAATAATTTTTATTTTTAACGAATTTAAAAATTGGATTAAACAACATAAAGAGGGGAATTTAAAATGAAAGAGACATATTTTGAAAACAATTTAGCGGTTATGGGGGCAAGAGAGCATTATATTCTTGCTGAAACATTAAAAGCTTATGCTGAGGGTAAGGTTACACAATTAGCCAATGATTATTTTGTAGGTGAGAATGTTAAATTTGCATTTAATGCTAACTCAGGTAATGTGTTTTTAGTTGATGATGAATGCAATGTATTGATGCTTAATGGTGATAAACTAGATTTGTGGCTAAGCAGTCCAGATTTAACGTGTGAAGGGTTTTTGGATGATTTGATGGGGGAATATGAATACATGAGCAATGAGGATAAGGAATGGATTGATCAATTTAAGGAGTATGTGGCAAAGTGATACAAAAAGCAGTAGACAAGTTTATAAAGAAAAAAGATTTATTATTTAATGAAGGGCTTCCTGATTGTTATTGTGATATTGTTAAGGACGTTATTAATTTAATAAAAGATGAAGATGATGATGATTTGAATTTTGACGATGAAAGAATAACATTAATTGACCATGGACACTACCAAGGAAATCAATTATTTATAATTGCATGTGATGAATACCAGCCTGAAAAATATTGGTTTGTCAAAGTTGATTATGGAAGTTGCTCTTTGTGCGATACACTTGAAGGAATTAAAGATATGCTATTAGAGGACGAAGAAGACGAAGGCTATAGAGACGTTTTAGAAGAGGCTAAAAGGCAGTTAAGAGTTTTAGCTTTACATATTGTTCAAAAATTAAAGCTTTTATAAAAAAGGAGATTAAAGAATGAGCGAATTACTATATAAATTTGATGACGAAGAAGGCGTAATAGAGTTTAGAATGGAGAAATCAGAAGATAGCACAAGATATTTCTTAACTGATGGATTTAATGAAGAGGAAATTCTGCTCGAAACTCCTGGCTACGAGCCAATATTTAAAAATGCAAGCAATGGAGAATATACATTTTTTGATATTAAAAAAATATATAATTTCATGTGTGGATTTAATTTAGCATTAAAGGAGTCTTCAAGATGACAGAAAATGAAATAAAAGACAGGGCTTATGATTTAACAGTAGAAGCCTTTGATGAGGCTATAACGTTAATCATGCTTGATGATAGGGTTTCTACTGAAAAATATGGGGAAATATATAGTACCTTGTGGGGAAGTTATAGAAACGAGCTTTTACGTGTTTTTGAAAATATACTAGAAAGGGGGGTTAAGATTTAAAATGAAGATTAAAATGGTAAGCGGTCATTGCCTAAAAAGAAACGCGCATATATTAGAAAGCCTACGTAAAGATCTCGCTATAAATTTTTTTGGTCAATATCATTCCATGTTTGATGATGCTGATGATTTAAATCGAAAGGTATATGTAGATTTTGCTTATTTTATAAAAATAAGAACACAAGATGATTTAAGGCTTATTGAGGAGATAGAAAAAAAATATAAGGCTTTACTTTTAAGCTTGTCAGTTGTAGAGTCAAACGGCTCTGACTTTGCAGAGAGTACCTTTTAATGAGTATGTGTTACGAATGCGATCATGCTGGGGGTAATTTTTTATTGGGTAATATTTTAATATGTAAAATATGCCATGGAAAAATTAAAAATAAATTTGAAAAAGATTTTAAAAGGTTTTTTATAGATAAAGAGGAAAATTAAAAATGAATGTAACTAACTGGCACATAGATGCCTTAATTAAGAAATATAATGAAAAAACTGGAAAGAATGTTGAATATATCAATGTCGAAGATATTTTTTCCAGCGAATTAATAGTGGAGGTGTTTTCAAAATTTGAAAATGAAGATAACTACTTATTGATTGAGTCTGTTGTTTATGGTGAAGAAAAGCTTCATAGATACATTTTAAAAAATAATTTTGAAATGCTTATTCTTAAAGAGAAGCCAAGCATGGAGGTAATAGAGTAATGACTGCGCTTACAAATTGGCATGTAGAAAAATTGATAAATACTTATAACGATAAGTTTAACAAAGATGTTAAATATATTGATATAAGCAAGCTTCAGGCTGTTCTTTCAGAATGCGACACGGAAACAACGAAGCCCGATACTTGGCTTTTAATTGAAATTATAAAATATCCAGACGGTAATCTATTCTCTTATGTTAAAAAAGAGGCATTTGAGCTTTGTATTTTAAATGAAAAACCACAGATGGAGGTTAATGCATGAAAGAAGATTTAAATAGAATGATTATAAAAATTTTAGAGGTACAGCAATTGTTAGATAATTTTACTATAAGAGATATTAAATTAAACCGTGACAATGCGGATTTTGCGCAATTAAAAATTCATGTTAAAGATTTAAATGGAGATCTCCAGGATTTATCAGTATGAGCAGAATCAGTGATAAGCTTAAGAAAGACCTATTAGACCTTGAAGAACACCTTAACAAGCACGGCGTTCCTAATGTCACGCGCCTAAGGTCGAGAGAATACATAATGGCTTATGAGGTGTTTAATGGAAAGATTGGCGAGAAAAAAATGCCGTTAGAATTTACTATTAACAAATTAAAGGTAGTGTGCTTATGAGCCTAATATTTATAACAGTCCGGTTAAAAAATCTCTTGACAATATAACCATATCATGATATGATTATCATACTTAATTAATGGGGGTATTTATGACTGATTACGAAAAATACAATACGAAAGAGTTTATAGAGTGGTTTGAAGGAAAATTAACGCCAATTGACACTGAAAATTGTTATTCTTATTTACTTGATGAATGCTATGGACCAATAAATATTTGTGGATATGAATATGATGCAAGCTGGGCTTTAAAGCAAATTGACATTAATGCTTATAACATTGGTCATTCTGATTATGTTTCAAGTCAGCTAGAGGATGTTTGGGTCAAGATTGGTGGACTTTATTATGATGTTGATGAGGTTTCGGGGTTATGGGAAGAATATCAAGCAAGCGATGAGGTGGCAGAATGAATATAACATATAAGCAAATAAAAAGCTTTAATCCATGTTATGACCCCAAAAAAATTGGGATGTTAGAACATTATGATGATTCTGTGATTAATTTTATTGCTGAGTTTAGATCAAAAGTAGAATCAATGGATGATATTTTATGGGTTTTATGTAGAAATTATTTTATGAAAGACAAAGAATTGAGACTATATGCTGTATGGTGCGCTAGAAAAGTTCAGCATTTAATGAATGATCAGCGAAGTATTAATGCTTTAGACGTTGCAGAAAGGTTTGCTAATGGCGAAGCTACTCAACAAGAGTTAGATGCTGCTCGGGATGCTCAGGCTGCTGCTCGGGATGCTCAGGATGCTGCTCGGGATGCTCAGGCTGCTGCTCGGGATGCTCGGGCTGCTGCTTGGGATGCTTGCGGTGATCAGGATGCTTGCGCTGCTCGGGGCGCTGCTCGGAATGCTGCTTGCGCTGCTCGGGATGCTGCTTGGGATGCTGCTCGGGATACTCGGGATGCTGCTTGGGATGCTGCTTGGAATGCTCAAATAGATCGCTTAATTGAAATTTTTAAGGAGGATTAAATGATTAAAGACAATCAATCAGTTTTGGAGGTGGTTTGGTCAATTGATGATGTATTGCATTTAAACCCTGATTATACGCAAGAAGAGTGTCTAAAAATATTAGACAGGCTAGATAACTCAAAATATATTGATGTTTGCCATGAGATTGGCTGGGGATTTTTAAATGATGCAATTGAAGCATTTGAGATTGAGGGTGAAAAATGATTAGCATAATAACTCAAATGAATGAAGAGCAATTTTTTAGATTTATTAATTTTGAATTCGGCGGCTATTTTCCTGAAGACTTCTCTAATAAGGTTTTTGAATTGTTAGAGTCAAAAGGTGATAATAAAGTATTTATTGATGATATAGAAGACGCCATTGAAGAAATTAGAAAAATAGAGCGGGGGGCAAATGAATAAAACATTAACAACATCGCAGGCTCAAAGATTGTTTGAGAAATCAGGCGCGTTAGACGATGCGTTTGAATCGTGGTGTGAATATTATGCTCTTGACATATATTTAAACTCGGAACAGTACGAACAAGATTTGCAACAATACTATAAAGACCTTAAAGAAGAAGGAATTACAATATTAAGCCAAGATGAAGAGTTTGCAATGGAGGATGCGGCATGAACATGACATATTGCGCTTTTAGAAACGCCCTTTTAGATCTTGAGCAATGTAAAAGGATCCTTGTTGTAGACGGGCTTGATGGCTTAAACAATGAAGAAAAACCTTATGCCGAGAGGTTAATCGAAGTTTGTAGACAGATAATAAATGCGGGGTAAATAATGCATATTAATCGAAAAGCCATTATGAAATATATACTAAATTATAGCTATCAATATAATTATTTTGATGAAGAAGAGAAAAAAAATTATATTCAGCATAGTGACATTACGAGCTTTGGGAAATGGTTGACATCTCATGAGGCAAAAGGTAAATATTATTTAGCGATGCGAGACAGAGAGGAAGACATGGCTTATTTTACAATATACGTTAAAGGAAGCCATATTAAAGCCGTTAAATATAAATTAATTGATGAGGAATCTGGCGAAGGAGTCAATGCTTTTATTCAAGGATTTGTGGTGCGGTCAAAAGAAGGTATCAAGCAAACAAAGGAAATTATTCTTAAATTGCCTTTGAGTAAATACAAAGAATTTGTGCTAGAGTTTATGAGATTAACTCCAACACTAGGGCATGAAGAAATGATCAATAAAGGAGATAACGATGCAAGTTAAATTTATAAACGTATTCGGTCAATGTCTTCATCCTGATTTTACCATAATCAAAGATGGCGACTTGACAAGACTTTGCGTGAATACACCGTGTTTAGAGCAGCCTTTTATTTGGGTTGCAAACTTTGAAAATAAAACCATAAACGAAGTAGCAGACGAATATAATCGACAGATTGATTTAATGGTTACAAACGTTGAAGTTAAACTAAATGAGGTAATAAAATGATTAAAATGTGGATTGGAAATATTCCCTATGATTGGAATGAAAATAAGCTAATAGATTTTATCTATGACAATACCATGATAAGATTTCCGATGGCTGAAAACCTTGTCATAAATTATTTTGATAACGGAAAACCAAGGGGGCATGGTAGCATAATGATTGATGAAGACTTTAAAGATGAGTTTTTAAGCCTTCATGGAAAGCAAGCGGAGCATTTAAAATTAATGATAAGAGAATTTAAGGAAAAAATAAATGATTAAAAAAAATGATGGGAAAACACCTCAAAAACGATTAGCTGAAAAGATGAAATCCAATGGATATGTTGTAAAACAATTTTGGCTGTTAAAAGAGCATGACGACCTTCTGGGGAAAATGTGTGCCAAATACTCATTAACAAGAACCCAATTAATCGCTCATTTAATTGAATTATGCAAAGAGGAAAAGTAAATGAAGTTAGAATTAATGTCTGAAAAAATGGCAAGCATAACGACAAATGAATTCAGCAGAATTCACACCTATATCAATCAAGGCTTGTATAAAGGCGACTGGCTTGTGCTTTCTAAGCAGAATGAAATAAGAGGGGAAGAGCCATTTTTATTTCAATGCGCTGGGTGTGGTGAAGTCTATAGCTGTGAATTTGAATCCGAAGATTGTTGCGGGGTAGGCTATGTATAAATATTCAGTTTTTAAAAGCGATTTATATTATACAATTAAGCAGAGGCAATCTCAAGAAGCTCTTCGTAAGTGGGCTTTAACCCCACTTGCTTTGCTAGTTGTAATATTAGCTTTGTGTGTTGTCTATTGATGCGGACATCGCCATTAATCCATAGGCTTACTAGCTGGCGAGAACAGCCAATAGTTTTCGCCAAGGTTGATTGGTTATAATGTTCACCATCAGTTAATCGTTTAATAAAATTCATATTTTTTCCTTTAAAAATTATTTGAATTTATATTATAGCAATTATTAATTAAATGTCAAGGAATATTTTTATGATTATTATTGGAGTTATTTTGTCTATTATTGTTGCCGTGATAAATGTGATGCCTGGAAAGCAAGATATTTTTGATAGGTATCTTGTGTCAATGATTATTCTATGGTTCTGTATTTATACTTTATGTGGAGTGATAAAATAATCCTTGACAAACTATGCTAATACTGTATAATATTGTTATTGATTTACGCGCACGTGACAAAGGGTTGAATTATATAATAATACTCTTTATTGATTTTAGGAGAATTATTTTGAAAAAAGATGATAAAAAATATATTTTATATTTAACGGGGCTTTGTTTAATTGGGGCGATAATTGTTCTGGGTGTTTTTGTATGAAAACAAAAGATGAAATTTTGGCGATTATTAATGAAGCTCAAAATGGGCTTCGTTTGAGACTAAATAACGGCTTGCTTCCTGCTGAAGTAAATGGTGCTGACATTGTGATTGATGAAATTAAACAACGCATACTGGAGGAAATATGAGCAATGAATTAAGAACTCAATATTTAAGCTTCTACATTGCTGATCACATCAAAGGCTATGAGCTTCCTGAGGATCAATAAAATTTATTTGCTAGAATTCTTGATGATTTGTTCAACGACAAAGAGTTCATCCAGGCATTTAAAAATTGGAGCGAAAATGAAACAACAACTATGTGAGTGTGGGCATTCTAAAATAAAGCACATGGTTGAAGTTGATGGACGTAGAAATGTTTGTTTTTGGAATGCTCCAGCATGGAGAAATTTATTTCAAGATGAAGCCTGCAATTGCCACGAATTCAAGGAGTCTAATTAGATGGAATTACACCAAATTAAACGGAGGGGGATAAACTATGAAGGACATTGAGAAGTATATACAAACAGCGCATGACAAAGTTTGTCCATGCAAAGAAATGTTATGCAATACGCGCTTAGACATTCATGAAGCAATAGGGTATGGGGAATGAAGCTTCCTTACAACGCATGTAACACCGTGTGGGAATGGGCAATCAATTATATTTTTAGTTTAAATCGACAGGAGAAAGAGAAAATGAATATTACATATAAACAGATAAAGAGTCTTAATCCTTGTTATAACCCCATTGAAATTGGGATGTCTGAGAATTATGAGGATTCCATTGTCAATTTTATTATTGAGTTTAGAACAAAAGTAAAATCAATTGATGATATTTTGTGGGTTTTATGTCGTAATGATTTTATGACAGACAAAGAATTGAGATTATATGCTGTATGGTGCGCTAGAAAAGTCCAGCATTTAATGAAAGATGAGCGAAGTACTAATGCTTTAGACGTTGTAGAAAGGTTTGCAAATGGCGAAGCTGATCAACAAGAATTAGATGTTGCTTTGGCTGCTGCTGGGCCTGCTGCTAGGGCTACTACTTGGGTTACTGCTGGGGCTGCTGCTTTGGCTTCTGCTGTGGCTGCTGCTAGGGCCGCTGCTTTGGCTTCTGCTAGG
>Ga0007862_1000023_pt1 | contig 52520 bp, 56 predicted proteins | sample CryBogCBH20Aug07_FD_71206 | JGI IMG/M metagenome (GOLD analysis project Ga0007862, IMG submission 71206) | Freshwater microbial communities from Crystal Bog, Wisconsin, USA - CBH20Aug07 | ecosystem: Environmental > Aquatic > Freshwater > Lake | place: Crystal Bog, Wisconsin, USA | collected... | reverse complement strand
CAAACAGTACACAGTCTCACTGGATACTGCTGGGCGTCTTTCCTGTGACTGCACTGGTTGGTCTTATCGTAAGTATTGTTCTCATGTTAAGGAAGTGAACGATGTTTGCATCGATCAAAATGCCAGCGCTGCATAATGCTTATTTGCCCTGTCTTTCTACAGTGAGGACATGTAGATTTTCTTTTAGCAAGCTCTGCATTGTGTTTACGCAGCTGCTCAAGTTGCGCTGGGGATCTTGGAAGACTTCCGGACTTACGTCCACCTATAATTTGATTCTCTTTATTAGAGAAAGGATGTCTACCATCTTTAAGCTGACGCTGAGTATGTTCTTTGCCAAAATGATGTCTGCCTTCTTCTATCCTCTTCTTATTAGCGAGGGACATTAGATGACGACTTTCTTCGGTGTGCTTTTGACCATATCTTATATGAGCTTCACCGGAAAATGGCTCTGAGAAAGGAACTATATCTGGTAGTCCATAATCAAATTCTAGTGGTGATAAGCCTAGTGCTTTCCCAATGGGATCGTAAATATCCATGCTGTGGTCTCCTTGTTGGATCATAGAGTCCGTGGGTATTGGCGTACCGCGACGGACAATATATTTATACAACAAAGTAATGGAGGCTGCATAATGGTTTCAGTTGGTTGGGAAATAATCTGCATGATCTTTATATCCTTGTCTGGATATTTTGCTTTCATGAACAACATGGCGATGGCGGAGTACGACATGCTCTTCGCCATCCTCTGCGCGCTGCTCAGCATCGGCACTAAGCTAGATAATCGCTAATAAATACTGAAAGCTCAACGATGGAGGATGATATGAGATATCGTAAGTCTATTCGCGTCACTTATTCTGTTAAGAGTGAAGACGGCTTCATCGTAGAGCGCCGACAGAAGTTCGAGAGCATGAACGAGGCCATCATGTTCTTGAACGAGCTCAAGCAGTACATCCTAATCGGGCGTCCAATCGTCGAGGAAAAATAATGTCAGCCGAGATTATAGCTTTCCCCTCGCGTCAGCGAATCAACCTTGACAACGTAGCGACCAGTACTCAGCTCGCTCCTAAGCAGGAAGAAGAGTTTCCAGAGGACTGGCCGTACGAGGTCGACGGGGTGAAGGTTCACCCTCCCGAGACTGGGTTCGACTATCTCGAGCTCTGCAAGAGATTTCTTGAGCCAGAGGACTACACCGACGTGCTAGTCGCGATCATGGACCGCGACGCGTACGAGGGACTTGAGAAGTCGCTGAGAAACTTAGTGGACAACTACAACTACTACATGAGGAAATAAGAGACTAATTAATAGTCCTTACGATGCGGTGATAAATATTTAATCAACAGCGTAAGGAAAGTGTATGGTAATACAGGCCGAGTTCGTGGGCGCGCTATGGGACACCATGCCCACACTGTACTTTGATGAAGACTGTCCCATTCCAGTTCAGCTACTGTTCACCGGCGCGCTCGGCGCTTCTGTCGGAGTAGTAGTATCATATATAGTAGCAGAGCTGCACAGATATTTTTTTAAGGAGTGATACATGCTAGTAGGAGACAAACTGAACTATCCGGCCGCGAACGAAGCTTACTGCCTCATCACGGCCTATCTCCGTGAAGAGAAGATCGGAGCCCGCTATAATAAGGAAGACCTACTAGAGTTTGTAGAGTTCTTAGCAGAGATACTAAAGCACCCTGAGAACTTCGTGGGTGTGGACAGAAAGAAGAAGAGTCTAACAGAGGAATAGAGAGATGGGCGAATGGCAGTACACTAATCAGTTCTTCGAAGAGGGTCGCGAGCACTACGAGGAGGGTGGCTCTATCAACGACTGTCCTTACGACTTCAAGACGGTGGACCAGACCAACAGCAAGTTGGTACAGTCTGAGATGTATCGTCAAGAAGAGTGGATTAGCGGCTTCAAGTTTGGTCACAAGGCAGTGATCACTGCTTAAGCTCTCTTTGCCTAAATAAGGTAAAGTCACCGAGAGCTCTTGATGTCCAATAACTTTACCTTCATTGATCCTAATAATGTAATATCCACATACAGCTTCACAAACCAGGACGTATACACTCCTGCTCCTGGAGTCTCAGTGGCCAACGTAACTTACGGCGTTAACGTAAGCATCAACACCACATCCATCGCCATTCAGAACTCTACCGTCGGCATAACTATCAAGTCGCCAAACACGGTACAGTCTCTGAGTGGCGTCTACTTCTTGAACGCCAACGGCAACTGGACTACGGCTTCAGTCAGCGGCACCGTCGGCGTTACTGGCGTTGGAACGGGAGCCGGTCTGACTGGCGGCCCGATCACCACCACCGGTGCCGTGTCTGTGCTCGCGAACACCGGCATCGTGGCGAACACCACGGGCACTTACGTCAACGCGGCTTATATCTCCACCATAACGGCGAACAACGCTTCCTACCTAGGTGGAGCGCCCTACACTGCGTACGTCAATACTTCTGGCAGCTACACCGTCGGTGGTATAATAACGCACAGCGGCAACTTAGTGTTCAGCACCGGCGCACTGATAGCCAACGGGTCTCCAGGGACGATCGGTCAGACTCTCATCTCTAACGGGTCTGGGGTATACTGGTCTACGGCCACCGGCATGAGTGGTCTTAATACTTTCGCGCAGTACACCTTCTCTAACACAGTCGGCTTTGGCAACACCGTATCGCTCGCGGCCGGCCTGTACGTCAACAACTCAACGGGCACTGTCGGGCAGATACTAACTTCTGGCGGGTCCTACGTCTACTGGGCTAATATAGCCCTCAACTCATACACTTGGTCTAACACTCAGACATTCAGCAACGCAATCACATTCAACGGAAACGTTACAGTAACGAGTAACACTACCGTAGTCAACGTATACTCTAATGGAACGATCAACGTCAACGGCTATATAACTGTAAATGCCAACAACAGCGTCGTTAGACAGTCGAGCTTTGGTGGTGGTGAGATCAACTTCATACCATACCTGTCTGGAGCCGCTAATAACATCTATTACATGAATCTCTGCGACACGTACGGGAGCAACGGCGCCAACATGACTCTCAACATCAGAGGGCTAGGTACCGGAGGCTCCGTAGGTGCTACACTCACCGCGGTCACAGTCACAGCCACGGCACTCAACTGCACCGGCGATGTGGTGTCTGCCTACTCAGACGAGAGACTAAAAGACAAGCTAGGAAACATCACCGACGCTCTCAGTAAGGTAAAAGCTCTCAGTGGGTTTATATACAGGCCAAACAGGCTGGCTCTAGAGAGCTCCATAGCATGTAACGACTCTCAGAGAGTAGGTGTCTCCGCTCAAGAGGTCAAGGAAGTACTCCCCGAGGCCGTGATGCCGTCGCCGGCTAACTCAGAGTTTTTAACAGTTGACTATGACAAGCTCGTCCCCCTACTCATCGAAGCTATTAAAGAACTAGACTCTAAGATCGATAAATTAAAGAGTTGACACTTCATCAAAACTGTGATAATATACTCTCATAATGATTGACCTGATGGAGAAGTAGTATGGCACATGAAATTGAGTTTGTGAATGGCGTGGCTCAGATGGCTTACGCAGGTGACGTTCCGTGGCACGGCCTCGGCAAGCAGGTATCCCCAGACCTCACACCACTCCAGATGCTGGACGAGGCTGGTCTAAATTGGACAGTCGAGAAGACCCCGACTTTCGCTCTCGTTAAAGAAGACCTAGTAGAGCTACCTCGCGCCGCTCTAGTTCGCTCCTCTGACTCCAAGATCCTTGACATCGTGTCTGACGACTGGAACCCAGTGCAGAACCTAGAGGCCTTTGAGTTCTTCAACGACTTCATCGCCGCAGGTGAGATGCAGATGCACACGGCCGGTTCTCTCAAGAACGGCCAGATCGTCTGGGCCCTCGCCAAGGTGAACGACTCCTTCGAGCTGTTCAAGGGCGACAAGATCGACTCCTACCTCCTATTCTCTAACTTCCACAAGTACGGGTTCTCTACAGATGTTCGCTTCACTCCTATCCGCGTTGTATGCAACAACACTCTATCTCTGTCTCTTAGCTCATCAGTCGAGAGAATGGCAAAGATCTCTCATCGCAAGCAGTTCGACGCGGACAACGTCAAGATCATGCTCGGCGTAGCTAAGGACAAGCTGGCTCAATACAAGGAGATGGCTCAGTTCCTTGGTGAGAAGATGTACAAGGAGGAGTCACTCGTCGAGTACTTCCAACGCCTGTTCCCTGTTGGTGGATCAAATGAGAATAAGAAAGATCTTTCTCGTAACGCTTCACGTGCACTATCAATTGTTCATGAGCAGCCCGGAGCTGAGTATGCTGAGGGTAGCTGGTGGAGCGCAGTTAATGCAGTTACGTACATGACCGATCATACGATGGGTCGTTCTGCTGATTCTAGATTAACATCGGCTTGGTATGGTACAAATAAAAATTTAAAGCTTAAAGCTTTAGAACTAGCTATGGATTATGCGGCCGCCGCTTAATTCTACCTCTGACAAAATTGGTGCCAGGGCAGTCTATAGATTTTACTTCTTTGGCACCATTATTCCACCAACCTCTACCAACTACTTTACTACGCCAATTTTCTACTATATCTCTAGATTTAGGACCGGTCTTTAAACCTTTATTCCATACCGGATAGTTCTTTTTGGCTTTTGCATAAGCGCCGAGAACAGCATTTCTTTTATTAGCTTCTGCATTATAACCATTTGAACCACCATCACCATTTTCTTCTGTTAAGTTGGCCCAATCTTTAGATTCTACGACATTCCATAGTTTTGAATAGTGAAGACCTACATCTCTTAATAAGTCTTTATCTTCTGTCTCAAATAGTATCTCGGTAGTAACGTCATAACCATGTTTTTTAATATGTAAAGACCATATTTTTCCAGATCCACGATACTTATGAGGATTAGATGATACAGTTTTACCGAGATATTTTAATCCCGTCTTGTTATGAGTTTTCTTGTAGAGGTAAATAGTCATGCTGTGTTCTCCTGTTTGAGCATAGAGTCCATGGGTATTGCAGTACCGCGATGGATATTATATTTATATTGACAAACTTTTCTATTTGTAGTATAATATGATATAACAATTGGAGATAATGATGGCTCGTCGCCCTAACTTGATCAAGAGTAAGCCTAAAGTCGCTCGCACCACTAAGACCGAGCAGCAGGTGATCAACGGTAAGTATCTGGGCGACGAGCCAGTGATGGTCGGTGAGATCAACGTGGCGCGCGCGCTGACTTGGTACAACTACATGTGCAACTACTCAGACGCGCGCGACTACATCAAGGAGTACTTTAAGAACACCGGCAAGCCTGAGCTCGCTAAGAAGCTCTCTCGTATATCTGACACGGATATACCTATGACTGCTGCGTGGCTCTGTCGCATGATCAATCGCGGCTACCAGCCTGCCGGCACCACGATGCAGTTCATCGGTAGTCACTTCACGACCATGTGGTCTAAGGCTAAAGAAGAGATTAAAGAAGAGAAGAGCGACAAGCCTGTAGTATCTATTCAGGATCGCATGAGAGAGAAGACGCATGACATACTCGGTGAGATCGAGGGGATGATCGACGACTACGTTCATGAGAATCAAGAGTTCTCTCTATACAACTGGCTACAGAGTAACAGCATACCGGCTACGTACTCTGCATCTATCATTGCTAAACTGGCACCAGTTCTTGATGAGCTGATCGAGGCGTACGAGGGTAAGGATGAGCAGCTCAAAGAGGGATATAGAAACTGCAAAAAGAGCGATCTTCAGAAACTTATTAAATTCTACTCTACTATGTGCGATGATGCCGAAAAGTATGCCGGAGTGGCGAAGAGAACTCGCGCGCCTAGAAAACCGAGAGTCCAGTCGGTCGAGAAGAAACTTAAGTCGTTCAAGTATCAGAAAGAAGACAACGCGTTCAAGATTGCGTCTGTTAATCCTGAAAAGATCATTGGCGCGCAAGAACTTTGGACGTTCAATACGAAGTACAAGACGATCTCGGTATTTCGCGCGCTTGATCGCGGAGGTCTCGATGTTAAGGGGGCTTCGATCGTTAAATTCGATGAGGCATCGTCCTTTACCCTGCGAACTGGTCGCAAGCCGGAAGAAGTGGTCAAGAAAGTCTTGGATGGCGGAAAAATTATTCTTAGAAAGCTCGATCAAGAACTCAAACGCAATGCGGCGTTACAGTCGCGTATTAATGAAAGCACGATACTACTGAGGGTGATATAATGAACATAGACAGAGAGTTAAAGCTGATAGACGTTTTGGTAAACACGATAATGGTACTTGGAGTCGTAGTCCTGCTCCTAGTTATGTATGGCACGTATGAGGACTACAACCGCAAGCTGCAGTTCGACGCGGCGTGCTCAGACGCTGGAGGAATTCCTCTAAAGTATACGTATCACTACGATCGCAAACAGAACAGGATCGAGTTCACTTGTCTCAGCGTCAACGCTGTGCTCGATGTAGAATAGGAGAGAATATGACAAAAGGTCTATACATATATGGCATTCTTGTTGGGGCGATGCTCGGTCTGACATTCGCGACAGCGCAGGAGTCAAAGCCAGAATACAAGTGCTACCCTAACAAGGAGTTCATGAAGTACATCGAGGACAACCACCTCGTAACCGTCTATGGTGGCGAGACGACTACCGGTAAGCGACACGAGCTCATGATCTCTAACGATCGTCGAGCGATAACCGTAGAGTACGACAAGACTAAAGACGGCAACGCACTCGTGGCTGAGAAGTACTGTGTCACCAACGTGGTGCGCGACGTTACTTTCAACGATTCCGCTATTGAGTTTCTTTCTAAACTTCTAGACAAAGTAAGAGGACAAAAGGTATGAGCGACGATCTACTCCTAAAGAACTTAAAGGCGTCTGCCGGCATCCCTACGGGGCTCGGTGGAAAGAAAGCAATCACGGACATGCGCGTCGTTATGTTTCCAAAGATGATGGTGCATCCACAGACTAAAGAGATGGTAATGGTCCCGATGCAGGACTTTCAGTACCAGCGCGAAGGATCAGACGAGTGGTTCTCAATGCCGATCATGGAAGCTGAGAAGCATGAGTTCAATCCTGAGAACAAGACTAGCACAATCGCCGGAGCGTGACATGAAGATTACTATCGATGTCGGTGATAAGTTTGACGAGATCTATAATTCTATGCTGGTAGAAGACTGGGCTCGCGTTAATGAATCTATTAAAGAGATAGAGAGTAAGGAAGTCATTCGTCTGTGTGAGCTAGAAGATCTTCTGTACTACAAGAAAGTCAAAGACGCTTATGCTGTAGTCATTCGCTATTGTCATCCTGCCGATGATGCAGACGAGATCCTAGGAGTAGAAGAATGAAGTACGTACTAGTAATAATGGTGTTATCCTTTTGTGGCTTGGCTAGCTGTCAATCTGCAAAGTACGCAGAGTGCGCTATACGGGACAACACTTCAAACCCATGCAACTGGTAGTACTCTACCAGACGAAGAGGTGATAGACAGTTATAAATAGAGATTGCCAAGGTCGTTGAGAGACGAAGAATAAGCATGCAGGACTCGGGGGCGGTACCCGACTGGTCCACCATAAGAACACTCGCATAAAACCGTTCCGGGATACGGAAGCAGGCAAACCGAGTGTTCTTAATTGGGCCAGAAATAGGATCGACTGATGTAGTAAAGTCGTAAGGAGACTAAAGGCAAACAACAGGTGCAGCAAATGATAATGCTCCATTTGAGATTGCTCTAGCAGCATGATCATTGGGTCCGCCAGAACCTAGAAACAGAATCTGGCAACTAATTCTGGAGAAATCAAATGTCTAAGAAGTTGAGTAAGACACAGCGTCTTATCATGAAGTTCTATAAGGCTATCATCGATAAGGACGCTAAGAAGGAGCGCAAGCTCTGGCTGAAGATCGTGAAGAAGAGCTTCAAGGGTAAAGACACTCACGCGATCAAATAATTGTACAAGACCAGCGGAACGTGATATTATATGTATAATGGTTCCATGGTGAAAGGGATATCATAGGGGTCTTCTAAACCTTAGGTCCAGGTTCGAATCCTGGTGGAACCACCATTGAACGTTCAACCTATATAAATAATAATTTAAGGTAGGAGGTTCAAATGTTTATAGATATAAACGAATATATGTTGAAAGATAGAGACGAGAGAAGAAATCATCTTAATCTTGATGATTTATGTATTGAAATAGGTGGAGATTCTAGACTGTTTAGAGGTTTATTAGCTCATCATCTTAAAACTACTGTAGGTGATAAAAAAGTTTATGTTTGTCATGCGTGTCATAATCATAAGTGCTCTAATCCAAATCATTTATATTGGGGAAATCCTACTGATAATTATATAGATCAAATTGAAAATGGGACATATCTTTCAATCTTTGAAAGAACTAAAAATAAATATGGTGAAGAAGAATATAAGAAAATGATGAAAGAAGCAGGTAAAAAAGGTGGAAAAGCCGGAGGTGGTCATAATAAGTTAGGCAAAGAGATTATTCAATCTAGAATATATGACTATTTTAAAGACCAAAGCACATGGGGTAAAACTGCTAGACTAAGTAAAAAATGGAATTGCAGTCATACACAAGTCAAAAGATTTGTTGATACATATATTAAATCTAATGGAGTATTATAATGATCGTATATTGGTCTGCATTTACAGACGTATTCAATGAGTCACTAGATACATTTTCCACATCGAGCTGTTGCCCAGAACCAGAGAATATCTTCAGTCGCATCTGCGACATGAACTTCATCGGCGAGCAGACAAAGATCAAGTACTGTCCAGCTGTAAAAGACTCCACTAAGAACGCGTACGCACTCAAGTTCCCATTTGAGTACGAGTTTACGATCGATCGAGAGAGCGAGAAGGTCGGCTCTGAGATGTACGATCAGAAGTTCTTCGACAACTATCTCCATCTTCGAAGCATCGCCGACGGTATGATTACGGCTAAGATCAGGTATATATTCTTCTGTGAAGAGTCTCTAGAGATCATGACGACGAGCCCGTACTTCGTCAACAACGACTTCACGAAGTCGGCTAGACTCATTCCAGGCAGGTTCAACATCGGTAAGTGGTTCAGACCGCTCGAGTGTGCCATGCTTATCGATCCCGCGGCTGAAAGGGTAAGACTCGCTAAGGACGACGACTACTGCTACGTGAACTTCCTAACTGACGAGAACATCACGCTCAAGAAGTTCGGACTGACTCCTAAGCTGGCTAAGATGATGTCAGAGAACGTTCTCCTCAAGGACTTCATCGGCATCAAGTACAGCCGCATGCCTTACTGGTACAAGTACTTTCAGGAGTCTAAGCAGCGAAGCACTATTCTGAAAGAGATCAAGAACAACCTTATGGAGGGATGAGTGAAGAGACTACTAATCGCTATCGCTATGTTTTCTACTCCCGCTCTAGCCGACGTCGAGCTGGTCGTCAGCAAGAAGCACCAGTCAATGGAGATCTATCAGGACGGTGAGCTGGTCGACGTGTGGCCTGTTTCCACCGCGCGGAAGGGTTACTACACACCCACCGGAACCTACTATCCATACTCCCTTCAACGTATGCACTACTCAAAGAAGTACGACAATGCGCCCATGCCGAATTCAATCTTTTTTAACGGCGGCTACGCTATTCACGCTACTCCTCATGTCAGTTACCTGGGTCGTCCAGCAAGTCACGGATGCGTCAGACTCTCCCCAGAAAACGCAGCAACGCTTTATGAACTAGTAAAAGACAACCGCAACGAAACGACAATCATTATCAAATAGGAGCGCTCAATGGGAAAATATGATCACTTCTTCTGGAACAGCGGCGCGATGAACTGGTTCGCCAGTAAGGTATCATCGCTAAACGCCTGGCTCTGGAGAAAACAATATGGACCGAAAGATTAATACATCACCATCTATAGCGTGGAACCTGAGATACGCTTTTGAGTACGAGGTCAACGGCATTCTACAACTGGACAATACAATACCTGAGAGCGATAAGAAGATCATAGAGTCTTATCTTCGAATGCGCATCAAAGAACTAAAGGACAAGTACAAGTGAACGAAGACTTTGCTAATGAGATAGAGGATCTAGTCTGGATGAAGGACATATCCTATACTGAGAGCGTTATAATGTGGTGTGAGAAGCACCGGTACGAGGTAGAGTCCATCGCCCTCCTGATCAAGAAAGATCCGGTGCTCAAGGCCAAGATCAAGGACGAGGCTGAGATAGCCAATATGCTCAAGACCAAGCGAGGGAGCCGCCTTCCAATATAAATAAGAGGTATTTTCAAAATACGGAGAGACCAATGTTCGTAGAAATAGTTGGTAGATCTGTGAAAACACCTCATAATATAGTAGAAAAAGCGGCTACATTCTTTGTCCAATATCTTCTCACCAAGAGACTATCAGAGACCATCAATCTTACCATAGAGTTCGAGAGGTTCTCTAAGGGCTGTAACGACTACGCGTACTGCGACTACACCGGCGACAACCATCGCCCAAAAGACTTCGTCATAACAATAGATAAGACTCTCAGTAAGAGAGAGACCCTCATGGCCCTGGCTCATGAGTGCGTACACCTTCGACAGTACGCTACCGGAGAGTTGAAAGACATATTCCGGCCCGTTAGAATGATCAAGTGGAGAGGAGTGAAGTTCATTGATGGAGAACTGGACTATTGGGATCAGGAGTGGGAGTGGGAAGCCTACGGTCGTGAGAAGGGTTTATACATTAAATTTATGGCGAGCTTGAAAGATGAACCCGTATGAGTGCTACAACGAATATCTTGCTCTAAAGAATCACTTCACAAAACCAGGTTACGACTATCAAAAGTACAACGGCAAGCTTCGAACCAAGGTAGACACGTTCCAGAAGAGAAAGGATCGTATCTTCTTTGAGAAGCTTGCCAAGCACGAGGACGTACATAACTTTCTGGTCGCGAACCTGGCTGAGAACCCTAAGGCGTGGATAAGAGATCTAGCGTACTCTCAGAAGGCTGAGGAGGTATATCAGAAGTGGCGTAAGAGAAACCAGTCTCTTGGATATATCTTCAAGAACGAAGTCGGCAGGATGATGACCCCGTTCAACGACAACTTTATCCACACAGACGGAGAGCACCCGCACTTTCTTAGAAACTACCTGAGCGGTAGAGTCTCGATGGAGACTTTCTGCATCATGCTAGAGCTTACCAACTCTAAGAAGTACTGGGACAAGAAGATGGCGTACGACCCTATATGGGACGAGATAAGCATGAGAGTGGATAAGTACACGCCGTTTATAAGGTACGACAAGGACAAGTTTAGAAAGATAGTAGTTGACATATATGGAAAAGAGTAGTATAATAAATAATATCGGGCGACACAAATGCCCTTTATACATCGCAACATACATCGCACATACAAGGAGATACATATGGACTTTAAGACGCTTAAATCATCCTCCGGCAACAAGTCGCTAGAGGCTCTAACTTCAGAACTCAACAAGATCACAAACCAAGAAGGTGGCGGTAAGAAGGGCGACGATCGCTTCTGGTCACCTACGGTAGATAAGGCAGGTAACGGTTATGCTGTTATTCGTTTTCTCCCTGCTCCCCCTAATGAGGATGTACCTTTTGTACGAATCTTTGATCATGGCTTCCAGGGTCCGGGTGGATGGTACATCGAGAACTCGCTGACCACGATCGGTAAGCAGGATCCAGTATCTGAGTATAACTCAAAGCTCTGGAATTCAACCACAGACGACAAGTCTCCAGAGCGCGAGCAGGCTCGTAAGCAGAAGCGCCGTCTGCACTTCGTATCAAACATCTACGTAGTCCAAGATCAGGCTAACCCAGCTAACGAGGGCAAGGTGTTCCTCTACAAGTATGGTAAGAAGATCTTCGACAAGCTCAAGGAAGCAATGGAGCCTCAGTTCGAGGACGAGTCTCCAATGAACCCGTTCGATCTATGGGCGGGTGCACCGTTCAAGCTTAAGATTCGCCAGGTCGAGGGCTATCGCAACTACGACAAGTCCGAGTTTGATAAGCCGGGTCCGTTGTCGAAAGACGACGATATGCTCGAGAAGATCTGGAAGTCGGAACACTCGCTCCAGGATTTCTTGAAGCCAGAGAACTTCAAGAGCTACGAGGAGCTCAAGGCTAAGCTCGTTAAGGTACTATCCGGCGACGCGACGGCTAAGGTGAAGAAGGCTGAGGAGGAAGATGTTCCATGGGCTCGTGAAGAGTCCGCACCAACCTTCAAGGCGACTCACGCGCCTAAACACTCTGGCAGTGAGGACGATGACGACGAGAGCCTAGAGTTCTTTAAGTCACTCGCTGGCTAAGATAAATTAGGGGAGCTTAAGCTCCCCTTTTTTTATGCATATGAAGAACCTATCAGCAGATCTTTGATAGACCTTGCCCAGTCTGGAGCGGATGCAGGAGAGCGATCTGGTCCACCGGTACCGATGCCAAGATTCTCAGCGACGACCTTTGGAGTGTGTCGCGTCTGTTGAAACCCTTGGTTCAATACTGGCGCAGATCCGGGTATGTGCTTTCCGACAGGGACATCAGCCATAGGAGCCGGCTCTAGATGCTTAGGTCTTATCGTTGGTTTTGGTATAGGCTTGTTGATATTATCTAATTCGTTCTGCGAAGGTCTAACAGGAGGAACTGGAACGTTGGCGACTACAGGCGGCGCCTGAACTTCAGCAGCCTCGGCTTCACCCATCCCAAACATATTACCAAACAGACCGCCGAGCAGCGGCATCGCCATGTTTAGTAACCCACTAAATCTTCCGGCGCCTGGGATCATACCCATCATTCCACCAAGCATTCCCATTCCACCCATACCAGGCATCATGCCACCCATTCCCATTCCTGGAGTCATAGGCGAACGCGGACCTATTGGCGCTTGTATCGAAGGTGATGGGCTCGGGGTGGCTCCTACAGTTGGTGCTGGAGCTCCGGCTGATCCTGGAGTAGTGGCGCCGGCTTTAGAAGTTGGAGTAGACGTGGGTTCACCACCGCCTCCCGCCATTTCGATATGAACAGGATCGCCTCTGACAGGTCTAGCGAGACCGTACTTAGACAACAGTCCCATAGAGTCTAACTCTTGAGCCTGCTTCGTATTGACGTCTATCGCCAGTCCTCTCTCGTGCTTACTGGTACCGGGAGGCGCGACTGGATTAGGATTACTAAATCTATTAGCCCACAGTCTCTCCTGCTCTGCTCTTGATCTTAGACCAGAAGTGACGTTGATGTATCTACCGGTCTTTTGAAAATACTCTGCAGCCGCTTTACCGAACGCTGTAGATAGAGACGAGTTGACTCCATCAAGAGACTTACCAACAAACGCTTTCTGCGTTGGTGATGCGTCCTGCTTGTTCTTTGTGTCTGAAGGCGTCGTGGCGCCAGTCGTTTCTGACGCTTTAGGAGTCTCAATACCCATCGCCTGCTCAGCGAATCTCTGACTCGCTCCATAGTGCTCTGCGCCGGGTCTTAAGAACCCGAATCCTTCTCTTGTAGATCCAGTAAATAGTCTAGAAGCTTCAGAAGCCGTCTTAGCCTGACGCAGTCTCTCTAGCTCTCCAGACTGAGACGTTCTTAACTCATGCGCTAGGAATTGGTAGTTGGCCTCGTCAGACGTTATGTCTAAACCTTTTTCCTTAGCGAAAGATTCGAACTCTCTTCTTCTAGGTCCGGTCCACTGCGCCCAACCATAACCGCCTCTGCCTGATCTAGGATTCTGCTCCTGCATGAGTCTAAAGCCGCCAGTCTCGGCTGCAAGACTACCAACGACACCGGCAGCCTGCTCTTTAGATATGCCAAAGTCTTTTTGGAGCCTTGCCATAATCGAAGGCGCCTTGTCTTTAAACGTGCCAGTTGCAGGTCCACCGGGACCCGTAGAGCCGGTTGAAGTAGTAAGATCAGTCTGCGGCGCCGGTTGGTCTCTTCTATCCCAAGGATTGACCTGCCCTCTTTTTCTCTGCTCTTCTGTTAGTTCGACACCGCCGTATCTAAAAGATCCTATGTCTTTTTGCAGCTGTGCGCGCCTGATGTCTTGTGATATCTCATTCTGACTCTTAGCTAGATGATGGCTCTCTTCGAACTCTTCTTTAGTCTTGCCGCCTAACATCGCCGGAATGCCGGTGCCGTACCAAGATCTTATCGCCTCGGTCAGTCCTGGTAGATTCTCTTGAGTCCAACCTATCTTTTTCTTTCCAGCCGAGAATATCTCACCGATGTTCTGACCGATATCGCTCTTGGTGAACTCCTTGATCTTTTCGTTTATGCCTGTGCCAATCTTAAGACCACCGTAGCCGGCGCCTGCAAATAATCCCATTCTGCCGAGCGTTGCTAGTTCTTTAAGAGCCTGCTGCTTAAACGAGAGTGCGTCTGCCTTTTCTCCTCTTCCGCCAACGCCAAGACCTTCGTTGTGCTTAATATCTCTATCAATCTTGTCAAGCTTTTCAACGAGCTCGTCGTCTTCGCGCTTCGTCAGTTTCTGAAGTTTCTGTACTTCGAGTAATAGCTTCTTTTGAATGTCTATTGAGTCAGTTAAGAGCTGCGTGGTAGACTTTTGAAGAGTACCGATACCGGTATCGATATTCTTCATCGCCTTCTCTATAGCGCCAAATGCAGCCTTCTGATCTTTAACGGCGCTAGATAGGTCTTTAAGAGACTTCATCGACGACGGATCCATAGCCTGAGCTGCTTTTCTAAAGTCGCTAGTCTTTATTGGATCTTTCTTAACGGCCTCTTCATAGGCCTCTCTTAAGGCCTGATTAGCCGATATGTCGCTGAATGGTATATTTCTCTTGGCTGCCATATGTTACCTGTTCTGTAGACTCTTTTGTCTTTCTTCTTGATCTTTAATAAAGTTCACGAGCATAGTAACATAGACGTCTCTCTCAAAGGGCATAAGATTTTCAATCTCTGTGATTGAATATTTATGGTGCTGCGCCAAACTGAACACTGTCGAGAAGTAGTTGTCTAGTGTGTTGTGGTTTAGCGCAAGGTAAAAAAATCATTTAACGAGTTGAGTTCAATCTTTCTATCATGTTCTAGCGAATTCTTATACTCGATGGTGTACTTGAGCTTTGGAATATTAAGAAGGAACTCTCTGATCTTATCGAAGGTCTTGATATCGAGATCTTCAAGGAACGTTCTAATATTCTCAAAAGTGTAGTCTTTCATCTCGTACACCGTCTCTTCTTCGTAGACCTTGTCGATGCAGCGAACGATTAGTTCAAAGATGTAGTCTTTATCGGCGCCGATCAGGTCCTTGTCGTCGTAGAGACTGGCCATAGGATACTTGAGCACTATGCCGGACGTCTTTGTGACCTCGATCTTGTTGTTGGTGTCTTTAGGAAATTCAATCTCTACGCTGTTCAGGTCCACCTCGAAGTCGTATACCTTCTCGTCCTCAGCGTCTTTATAAGATACCTTCACGACGTTGTCCACCGACATGGCTCTAAGCTTTAAGAACACGTACTCGAGATCAAAGATAGCGAGCTTGTCCACGTCGAACTTGTCGTCGACCGCGCAGTTGTTCACGACCTGCTTGATCGCGTGGAGGATATCAGAAGGAGAATCACCTTCTTTAGCGATGAGTAGAATCTTCTCTTCTCTGACGAGAAATGGTCTGAACTTGAACGACTTATTAAGCGAAGGTACTTTAATACTGTTAACAGGATAATTAAGTTTCGGTAGAGACATATTATACTCCAATCATTTAACCAGTTGGTGTAGATCCATTCTGAGTAGCAGGAAATAATGTTGTAGGATTCTGAAGAGGTTGCGGTTGAGCCCCAACGATGTTAGAGCCGGCACCCATGATGGTGAACTCCTTGAAAGTAAATCCTACGGTGATTCTTAGCATGTTGTTGTTGTCACCCCATGCCAGCTGTGTGTCGTTGATAGAAACTGGAAACGCGTCATACATGTTGATGGTCTGAATATCGTTTCCAATAACGTCGTATATCGTTATCGATATCTGAGTCGCGTAGTTATCTTTATATTCTAACTGATAAGAAGGAAGGCTGTTGAGCGCCCCTGAAGATCCACTAGCGTTGTCGTTGCCGGCAAAACCAAATATCGATCTAATCCAGAGATACCAGAAAGTCCAGATATCGCCATATCCGTCAGAGATGAAGGTTATAACGTTGTCGGTGTAGTTAGCGTTGTACGGCATCGCCTGTCTAACACCCATACCGTAGCGATACGTGTCGTTGGTGAGTAGTGTGACGCCTGGCGCTTTGACCTGTTCTGCTCTAAAGGTGAGCAGGTTTGCTATACCACCCTGATTCACAGCGCCGTTCTGGTTTATGTTCATCTGGCCCTGCATGACGTCCGGGACTGCTATGACCACCTTGAATCGATTTGTCTGCAGGTAGCCGTTACGAGCGAATCCGGACTTAAATGTGTCTATGTTAAACATGCGATTTACTTACCGATTCTTTATAAACTTGAGTTGCGCTGACAGAAATCTGAGAACCAGAGCTGGTAGTCTTAACAAACTTCTGTGTCGGAAGCATTAATGCTACATTCCACTCATCTGGCGCGATGTATAAGAAGTTAGATCTGACGTGGTTGAACAGGTACTTCTTAACGCACGGTCTAAAGAGATTAAATCTTGCAGACGTATTCAATATGTCGTATGATATCTTCAGTTTAGTAGTCTTATCTTGCTTATCGTTATTTATTAGTGTAAACAGAGCGTCCATCAGTTTGGCCCTAGCCAACGGTGGTAGGTAGTGAAGGTTGATTCCTAGAAAACCGTCGTTGTGGTACTGGATAGGAAACACGAGCGGGTACACGTCGTAGTATGGAAGCTTGTCTTTGAGCTTTGGGTCGTAGGTAAACATGTACATCTTACCTATCGACGTCTCTGATAGCTTTACTAGTCTTTTGAATGGGCTTTTGGTGTTTAGTATCTCAGGCGTGTTGACGCGATTAACGCCGAGCGCTAATTTTCTAAACCAATCGACCGAATTCTTCTGGTCTGACTGCAATTTAGCAGTAGACTGGTTTAATAGTTTTTGAAAGACTATGTCCATTTAATTTCCAAAGTTAGATACATCATATTTATATTAAAATTTGATACCCAGTTCTTTCTCTGTCAGTATGATAAACTCGTATCCTCTGTCCTTGCAGTACTCCTCAGCCGCTTTCCACTTGGCTGAGTTCACGCCCCACGTCATCACCTCCTGTATGTATTTTCTAGACTTGCTCTCTTTGATCATCGGCGGCTGGGTCTGGGCGTGTGGCTTTACCTCTATCAATATAGTCCTAGTCCCGCCGTCCGGCTTCATGAGCTTGGCGCAGAAGTCGACAAAGTAGCGATGCCACCTGCCGTCGACTGGAGACTTATATGGTATTATTGTCTCTTCAGACTGCCACCATATGACTTTAGGATCGTCGTCTAGACGCGTCATCACCATGAGCTCCCACCGAGAGCGATACACAATATTTGTAGGATCGCCTTTATACTTCTGTGGATTCTTTGGTTTAAATTTTCCCTTGTATGTTCTCATTCTATCTCTCAGATACCATATAAATAACTAATAAAATATTTAGTAGCAAGGAATATCATGGCAGGAAATCCTCCTACAGCTCCATCGTATACAAACGCATCATATACATTTCCGAGTGATTTGGCTGACGACAGTAAGCAGTACTGGATGATGTTCTCGTTCTATGAGTATCAGAGATCAGATCTATCACAGGTCGCACAGCTTCAGTTTGCCGGTGGTGGTACCAGCGTAGCGTTGCCAATGCCTGATAGAATAAACGACAATCCGACTATGAACTGGCAGTCTGAGAATCTAATAGACACCGCCGGTGATCTTGCGAGCATGGTCGCGGACAAACTAGATCTAAGCACGGTATCTACTGCCCTCGGTGTGGGAGCTAAAGCGCAGAGCGTCGCTAGTTACTTTTCTGGCCAAGTAATTAACCCATTTATGGTCATGCTGTTTAAGAGTCCAGAATTTAAAGACTTTCATTTTACTTGGCTCTTATCACCTAGAAATGAGAAAGAAAGTAGAGATCTCCAAAACATAGTACAATCTTTTAGATACTACATGATGCCAGATTCTGGCATTGGAGCCGGAACACTAGGATCTAACGGCGCTACTCTCAAGTATCCGTATTTAGTCGTACCGCGTTTCTTTCCAGATAAGAATCTATTTGAAATGAAGCCGTGCGCCATTAGATCGGTAAACATAGACTATACAGGTGCTGGTATGCCGGCATTCTTTAGAAGCTCACAGGGTCCGGCGCAGGTAAGACTTACAGTCAACTTGACAGAAGTAGAGTACTGGATCAGAAGCGATATGCAGCCGCCATCAGGATAAGGTAGTACAATGCCGCAAAGATATTTTAGTATGTTTCCGACAACGACATACGCAAACAATAAAGTAGTAGACATTACCGAGCGCGTTGTATTTACAGACAACACGCTGAAGAATCCTTACGTCTTCTATCCATACGATCTAAATGAGTACGAGAGACCGGATCAGTTTGCGAATAGGTACTACGACGACGCTTTCTACAGCTGGCTCCTGTACCTGTCTAACAACATGATCGATCCGTACTACAATTGGTATCTCACATATGATGAGTTTAACGCGTTCATCGTAGCAAAGTACGGCTCTATAGAATCAGCGCAGTCCAGAATTAAATATTTTAGAAACAACTGGGCCGGAACTGACCCTATAAGCATTTCAGCTTACAACGCCCTTGCGCCTCAGGCTGTGAATTTCTGGGAGCCGCAGTACGGTCTAAATGGAAGCGTGATCAGCTACGTAAGAAAGCAAGAAGACGTAATCATAAACACGAACAGCATCGTGTCGTACACTCTTGATACCTCTTCTAACGCAAACGCGTTTATGATGGACGAGCTCTGCACGATTCAATTTAATACTAATCAGACCGGTACTGGACAGGTACTATTCGCTAATGGCAATAGTCTATATCTCCAGCACGTGTTTGGTTATGAGGTAGCTAACACTCTAGTGCAGTTCCCAGAGTCGTATGGAATTAAAGACGAACTTAACGACTACATAACTGATGAGACGAGCGCCTATATCGTTCAAGAACAGCAGTACTATGGTCCTACATACATCTACGGACATCAGAGCGGCGCGAACATCGGATTCACTGCCGCGGTGACACTAGTAAATAACTTTGACGACGCGACAGCTGCATACTTCTCGCCTGTCAACTACTACGACTATGAGAACGAAAAGAATGAGAGCAAGAAGACGCTGAACATTCTCGATAGCGCTTACGCTAAGACTGTAGCTCTAGATATAAAGGCTCTGTTGAAGTAACATGGCATCATATACACCAGGTGATATCGATATTCAAAAGTTTGAGATAAGTTCCGACAGAGGTACAATGGACTTCAACGGAAATGGAATAACTATACTCAGCTTTAATACTTATGAGAGCGTACTAGACCATCATACGTATGCAGACGTGATCGTACTAGACTCGCAAGATATTCTTGGTCAAAACAAGCTCGCCGGCGATGAGAAGATAAAGATAAGCTTTAGCACTCCTGGTGGAGACTCACCCGCCAGCTTTAACTTTATGATGGTAGAGAACGCTAAGCTGCTACACACCGGCGCGATGAAGGCAAAGACATATGAGCTTCGTATGGTGTCTCCAGAGCTGCTCAAGGCTCAGAAGAACGTAGTCAATAAGAGCTACAACGATCAGACGTCGAACGTAGTCAAAGACATACTCAAGAACTACACCGGCACTGAAGACGAGATAGACATCAGACAAGAGACTAACGGTAAGCAGATATTTCGTGCGAACAGCAAGAAGCCGTATGAGGTAATTAAGAAATTAAGAAACCTACACGTGTCTCAAGACTATCAAAACGACGGATCTGCATTCGCACTCTATAAAGGAAGAAATCAGTCCGGCGATCAGGTTAACGTATTTACTACGTTCAAGAAGATGATGGACGACGACATGGGTCTTGGATTTACGTACAAGCAGGACCCGACCGTCGGCAGCAAGACCACGTCAACGTCTGACGATTATAAGAACATAATAAACTTCTACGTTCCTACGTCATTCTATACACCATTAAGATATAATTCTACACCTTCTCAGAGCGTGTACTGCGCCGCTTCAGGCAAGCAGGTAAAGAAAGACTTTACTAAGAATAATAACTTCCAACTGCCGACCGGACAGTCTCCAATATCTCAGCAGCAGGCGTCTGACGTCTCGTCTGTCACTGTTGAAGAGAAACCAATGGACGCGCACATAGCGTATGATAAGGCTAACGTTCCTAATCAGACATACATCGCAGAGTCCCTTCCATACAAACACGCGATGGCCGCAAGACTTACTAACGACAAGGGTTGGATGGAAGTGAACGGCAACTCTAAGATAACAGTAGGCCAGACATTTGACATAAATATACCGAATAAGTCTGCGTTCAGTGATGGTAACGCTGAGACTCAGATAACCGCGAAGGTTTTGGCTGTTAACGTTAGAAACAAAGTCAATCCCGCTGGATCAAAACCGCGTTGGACCACGATAGTAGAGTTCATTAAAGCTGGGTTTGATGAGGGAGTTAGTTAATGAAGTATTTCATCGGTGAAGTCAGAAGTCTAAAAGACCCATGGCAGTCCGGAAGAATTCAAATAAGAATATACGGCTTTCAAGACGACGAGCAGAGCACTAAAGACGAGCATCTCGCTTGGGCGCTACCTCTACAACCAATAACTTCAGCAGCTACGCGCAAGATCGGCAAGTCGCCAACAGGCATGATCGTAGGATCCAGAGTAATGGGATTCTATATGGACGAGGAGCATCAGCATCCCGTCATACTCGGAACGTTCGCGCGCGCCGGTAAATTAAAAGATGAGCAGAAGAATACCGGCGCTAATAACGACATCGATAATAAGTACAACGACGTTCCTACTCACGCATTAGATAATCCTGATCCTCCACTTAACCCGTTCTCGATACTAACAAGATCATCTTCGTCTGACTCACAGAACCTGTTCAAGCTAACGCCAGACGCTTCTGAATATAATAAAGCAGATTATAAGTCTAGTGAAGATGGAAAAGAACTAACAGGCGAGGCGAAGAAGAAGTATTCTAGTACTGCAGAACTTCCTACGACTGCTAGTGTGAGTAAGAATAAAGCCTCTGATATATTCAGCATGCTTCAGTCTATAGACCCTAGCAATAAAAGCGGAGCCCTACTACAAGCGCCACAGAGTATTCAACGGCTATTACAACTGTCCAATATGACTAGCATGAGTGGCATAAATGGCTTGACAGGAATGGGTATGGGTGGGGTACTCGGTCAACTGTCAAACCAGTTTGGTCTTGGACAGATCACAGGCATGCTCAGCGGTATGCTCGGTGGATTGATGAGTGGATCGGGTGGTGGAGGCGGTGGTGGCGGTGGAGGAGGTGCCGGACTGGGTTCGCCTCAGATCGGTGGCGCTGATGGTAACTACTATACGTACTACGTTCCACAGACTATTGGTCAGGTGGCTGCCACAGTCGCTGATATTTTGAGCATGGTAAGTAATACAGTAACACAGAGTTCTCAAATAGCTAGTCTATCAGATTACGATAAAGAAGCTTTGTATACTGCTCTACTTGATCTTATGGACAGGGTCGATATAACTCCAAATTATACTACGACTGTTACTGCAAACGTTTCAGCTAACGCGTTCTACGTTACGACTCCACCATTCAGCGGGATCACACCTACAGAAATCATCAACGGTGTTCCTGTGTCTGTAGTAACAACAGTGACTCCATTAAATCCTGCAGTGCTACCTGGCGCGTTGATTGACATGTCTGAAGTTCCTAATAGCTACTTTCAGGTGTTCACATACTCAAGCACGGATCCATATCCTGGTTATATTGAGTGGGAAGGTCCAAATGGAGAGATAGTGTTTACTCCTAGACCGCCGAGTCAACCATATGCCGCGACGCCAAACGAAGACGCAGTGAACGCGGGAATTAATATATTACTAGACGATCTGACTAAACTCGTAAAGGTAAATCAGACTACCCTAGTGGCGGTCACAGGTCTACTCACAAACGCAAGATCTGCAGTGCAGTACCAAGGCAACCAACACTCACTCGGCAATAATTCTAATATGAATATAATGGGAATGCTCATGCAGCTACTAGGTCTGCTTGGTCAGTTGATCCAGCAGTCGCAGCAGCAGCACCTGCCTAAGTCTGTACTAAACCAGGGTAAGATGCAAAAGACTCTAGAGAATGCCTCAAAGCAGATGGGTTATGCAAAACAGAAAAAGAATTTAGCGTCCGCAGCAGTTAAGACTAAAAATCAAAAACCAACAAGTAATTTTAATCCACAAAATATACAAAGTTTCTTAGACAATATAAAATCAAATAATTCAGCCGGATCTGGAAATCCAACAGCATGACGTCAGCTAATACCAACCAGAAGCTACCGAACACCGATATCCAAGTGACGTATCCTTGGGCGTCTGTAGAGCAGACGATGTGTGGTCATGAGCACATCTGGAACAACACGCCAAACAACGAGCTAATTAGAGTCGCTCACCAGATCGGTACGTTTAAAGAGTGGGGTGCAGACGGCGCTGAGAGAAAATTAGTAGCTAATACTTCGTATAAGGTACACGCACAGGGTAAGTCTGATTCCACCGAAGGTCCTCGTGATAATATGTATGCGTCTTCTCTTAGACGCATCATATTTGGCGGAGACCACACCGAGGGCGATAAAGATTCAACGTCAGCGTTTAAAGGAAACCTGCTCCATTTCACTGGACTAGAGAAGCACGAGTATCAAGGCTCGGGTGATATCTATAAAGGCGGTCAAGACGATCACGTCATGCACGTCGGGTCTGATTCAAATACGACCAGTCATCACGCTTATAACGCCGGCGATCAAACGCAGTGGACAGGCGGTAACTTCTATAGTCAAGTGGCTGGTGAGTTTGGACTATATCTTCCTGGCGGCAACATGGACATGCAGCTGGACAAAGGTCAGTATAGACTCGCGGCGCAGGGAAACGTCCAGGTAATATCTAATTCGACTATAAATACTAATTCTAGTTCTGATACGAATATGACGTCAAATGCTAAGTTTGTAGTCAGCTCTTCAGGACAGATGAATTTAACGAGTAATTCGTCTATATCTATAACCGGTCAGAATGATATTACTATTACTTCACAGTCTACTATTACGTTGAAAGTTGGTTCTGCATCTATTAAAATAACTAGTTCTGGTATTACTATCGACGCCGGCGGTGGTAACGTTGATATTAAGGGTCATCCGACAAAGATCAACGGTGGCGGCATGTCTTCACCACCAGTCACATATCCATAGGGACAAAAATGGCAGTCACAAGAGCAGATACCTATACTTCTTCAAAGCAAAAGAAGATATTCTTTTCAGACTTTCTGGACTCGTTTGCCGCGTCTCCATACGGTGGAGCCTTAGCGATAACGCAGAATGAAAATTCTGTGAAACAGTCTGTAAAGAATCTAGTACTAACGAACGTCGGCGAGAGACTGTTTCAACCTAACATTGGAACTAACGTAAATAGAAGCCTGTTCGAGCCTAACGACGCGATCACTCAGGTAAACCTGCAGCTGTTCATCGAGAACACAATAAAGAACTATGAGCCTAGAGTGAACAACCTATCTGTCTCTGTAGTTCCATCAGACGAGCAGAACTACCTAAAGATAAACATTATTTTTTCTGTAATAAATAATCCTAATACTCCAGTTAATCTCACAATAAACCTAAAAAGAGTCAGATAAATGGCCGCAAATAGTAGTCTTAATCTAACATCGCTTGACTTTGATACTCTAAAGAGTAACTTCGTTACTTTCTTACAGTCGCAGAACACATTTAAAGACTACGATTTCTCTGGCTCAAACATGAACGTCCTACTCGACGTCATGTCTTACAACAGCTTCTTAAACTCGTTCTACCTCAACATGGTAGCTTCTGAGATGTTTCTTGATTCAGCTCAGAAATTAAACTCTGTCGTGTCTCACGCTAAAGAGCTGAACTATCTTCCGCAGTCTAACAGATCTTCAGTCGCGTTCATTGGATTCACTATCAACGCCACTGGAATAAGCGGTAGCTTTTCTATTCCAAAAGGCGCGGTGTTCGTAGGGACTAATTCTAATGGTACATACGCATTTACGACTGCTGAGAATACTACTTATGTATCACCAAATAGTACTTTTACTGTCGCTAATCTCGCTATCTATGAGGGTACGTTCGTAAACGACTCATACATCGTAGACTATACCAATCCTACACAGAGATTCATCCTCTCTAATCCAAACATCGACATCACCAACACGAGTCTGTCGGTGTCCGTATCACAGAACAACGGTCAGACTAATACGATATTCAATCAGGTATCTACACTCTACAACCTCAATTCTAATTCTAACATATACTTCTTGCAGCCGGCGCAGAACGGTCAGTACGAGCTGGTATTCGGTGACGGCGTGCTCGGTACGATTCCTCAGAACGGCGCTGTAGTAACTGCTAACTATAGAATAGCACACGGGCCTGAGGCTGACGGAATATCAAACTTCACGTGCAGCCAGAATCTAGGCACGTTCAACGGTGGGCAGGCGACACTCTCTACTATCGTCGCTTCTTCTAATTCTTCTTCAGGCGGTCTTGCAGAATCGATAGAAACTATTAGATTCAGAGCGCCTCGATACTTTGCGACTCAGCAGAGAGCCGTCGCGACTGACGACTACGCCTCTCTCGTCCTTTCACAGTTTGGCGGTGAGATCGCAGACGTTAATGTATACGGCGGTGAGACTATCACGCCTGCACAGTTCGGCAAGGTCGTAGTCTGCGTCAAGCCAAAGGGTGTGAACAACCTCATCGCTCCTGACTATCTAAAAAACAGTATCGTTAGCTACCTACAGAACTATACTTCAGTCTCCACGAGAGTGCTAACGTCTGATCCAGACTATCTCTATGTAAAAGTAAACAGCACCGTCCAGTACGACACCACACTAACTAGTCTTTCACCATCTGACATCTCCAGCGCCGTGCTACAGACTATTATAAACTACAGCAACACTAATCTCGGCATATTCAACAACGACTTTAGATATAGTAGATTCGTTAACGATATCGACAACACAGACGTGAGTATAGTCAGTAATGATACTTCTGTGATTTTAGAAAAACGATTCTCGCCTACACCCGGCGTAGCGACTACGACCGTTCTTGAGTTCAACAACGCAGGTGAGAGAGAAGGCACGTACTACGGAAAGACTTATCCGGACGAACCTACTGTATACTCTACTTCATTCACTTACACTGACTCTCTAGGTAATGAGTATACTGACTCCTATCTAAGAGATGACGGCAACGGAAACATAATAGTCTATACAGTAAATAATAATAACTTCGTTACTATAAATTCAAACGTCGGAAGCATAAACTACGATACCGGCTTAGTCACTATAAACAACGTCATGCTTAACTATACCGGAACTTATATCGCTGTATACTACATGCCAGTCAGTAAAGATTTATATGCCAGTGTAAATAAGATTCTACTCATCGATCCAAATGACGTAATCATCAGCGTCATAAAGAAGCAAAACTAATAATATGCAATTCGATATAGAAAAATATATCAGTCCACTAATCCAGTCGCAGTTCCCTGCTTTCTACGAGGCCGAGGGTCCTAACTTTATACTATTCGTAAAAGCGTACTATGAGTGGTTAGAAGAAGACGGAAACGCAGTAGGTGAGGCTAGAAACCTATTCGACTATAGAGACATCGATAACACTCTTACTGAATTTCTATCACACTTTCAACAGAAGTATCTATACGGTATACCGTTTAACGTAATCGCTAATAAACGACTGCTTCTTAAACACATATTTGACGTATATCGATCAAAGGGATCGCTACAGTGTTATAAGCTATTATTTAGACTTATCTACAACGAAGACATAGATATCTATAATCCAAGCTACGATATCTTTATTCCTTCAGACGGTACGTGGACTGAACCAAAGTATATTGAAGTTAACTATAGCCCACTGTTGAAGTCGTACGTCGGTCAACAGGTCGTCGGTCTCAGCTCCGGCTATACGGCGGTCGTCGAGAGCGTCGTTCAAGAGCCGATCAATAAGAATATAGTCTATACGTTAAATCTTTCTAACATCAAGCCGGTAAAAGCTGAGTTTATCATCGGCGAGAAGATAGTTCTTGCGAATCAAAACGTATCCGCGGAAGACATCGTTGCGGCGCCAAAAGTTCTTGGTTCTCTCAACTCTATTCAAGTAATCAACGGCGGCCAGGGATTCAACGTCGGCGATATTCTGGCGATCGCACACACCGACATCAGCACCGGTAACGTAATATCATACGGCATCAACGGCTCTGTTAGAGTAAGTAGTCTCTCACGCGGCTTTGGCTCTATCAACTTCGATATCACCTCTGGTGGTTTTGGATACACCACTAACTCTCTATCTTTTACGTATCCATATTTCTCCAACTCATTTGCGATAACAGCAAATACCAAAGGCTTTGATAATACTCTCGATACAATCAGCATACCAAACGCTAATACTTACTTAGCGGTGAACACGCAGGTATACTACGAAGTACCAAATGGAAACACCGCGATAGCAGGTATGGGAGCGAACGTCAACTACTACGTGGTAGCATCAAACAGCTCTACCGTTACTCTATCTAGCACTCTAGGTGGTGGTCCTGTCAACATTACGGACACTAGAACTACTAACCCAGCAGAAATTCATTATCTATACATCGGTACTCCAATCAAGGATCACCAGAGCAACGGCGTGCAGGTCGGTGCTAACGCGTCGTTCTCTGTCGGCGCTCTTACTTATGTACAAGAGCTTTCATATAATACAGATCTGATATGCGACTACTATAATAATCAGTTAAATGCTCTGACATTCAACTTTCCTATAAGTTTTGCTGGAAATATATCTGCGAACTTAAGCGACTGTCTGTCGTTTGATACTAATTATTTTGGATCTATATCATCGCTCACGAACCTAAACACCGGTAACAACTACGCACAGCAGGCGTACGCTACTGCAGCGGCTACACAACTCTCTAACCCTCTTCCCGGTACTGTAACATACGCGCCCACTGCAAACGTGGTGCAGGGTGTCGGTACTGCATTCACCTCATACTACTCAAACGGCGACGTTATCGTCATCAGGGCGAACGCCGGCTTCGCATATACTGAAGAAGCGATCGTAATCAAACAGGTCGTGAACGACAACTACATCGAGCTCTGGGGTCCACCGACATACGCGTCTGCTCCTACCGCACAGTATAAAATGGCGCCGCAGATCATACTATCACAGTTTACGTCTTATGATCCAGTCATAACTTCAGCTGTTAATTTCTCTAAGAGTCTTGCTGCAAAGATAACGGCGGCGCCTTCTATTGGTGCTAACGTCGTTAGTACAGTTGGACCGGTTAATTCTGGTAAGGGTTATGTAGACACTGAGTTCGTTACGCTATATCTGACAAGAGGTATAACGACTCCGACTGTATTAGTCGGTGGTTCTGGATACGTAACAGGCGATCCTCTAATCATCACCGGCGGCGGCACGACGTCGCAGGCTAGAGGTACTATCATAGCTGGCTCCAACGGAGCTGTCGTTGGAACGACTCTAACCTACGCAGGTTCTGGCTACACGACGATACCATTCATAAGCGTTAAATCAAAGAACGGCAAGGGCGCTGCTCTGACGACTACGATCTCCGAATTCAACACTCTCAGCCAGGTGACTGGAAGAGTGACGAAGTCAGGAACCGGTAAAGGACAGGGATACTGGTCTACATCTAGGAGCTTCCTAAGCGCTGATAAATATCTACAAGACAGCAACTACTATCAAGCCTTCTCTTATGAGATACAGGTACCTCTTACACTCGATAAATATAAAGATATCTTATACAATACTTTCCACGTAGCTGGAACTCGGCTTTTCGGTAAGTTTTCTGACACGATGGTTGAAACTGAACTGTTTGTTCCAGTATTTGAGAGCACGAGTCCAGAAATCACGTTGATAACAGACGAGTTACTAAACAACGTCATACCTGATATTCTCGAAACAGAAGACGTCCAGGGTGATCTACCAATTCAACAAGAACAGAATTAATAGTGAGAATCTATGGGAAATATACTACCCGGCTTTAAAGCTAGTATCGTAAACGATCTAATAACTAACATCACGTCTGGTACTGACTCACTATACGCGTTTGCGTCTAATCCAGTAGCAGTTGCAAACGGTGGTGTTAACGCTCAACACTACGGCGATTATGATATGTACTTTAATACCCTATGGACCATGACCATGGGTAAAAAGCTATCTAATAACGACGTCAAAGCGATGATCGTCAACAACCCATGGGTCAACAACCAAGTATACGCTCGCTACGACAACAACTCAAACGTGTATGCAGAAGCCGCTGGCACCTATACCAACACTAACTTTTATGCGGTGGTCCCTCCTGGCACTTACGGCGGTGGTTATAACATCTATATCTGCATCGATAACAACGGCAATTCTAACTCCACAGTCACGCCGACGCAGGTACAGCCTACGACGTTCCAGACCAGCGACGGATATCTTTGGCGATACATAACGACTGTCAGCGCGGTAGATTATACTAGATTCACTTCTACCACGACTCCGATTGCGACTTTAGACAACACCGCGGTCAGCGTCGTTGGAAACTATATACCTGTATATCCAAATACGACTATATCTTCTGGCGCTTTCGTATACTCAGGCGTAGACGTCGTGTCTCTAATCAATTCCGGAAACGGATACATCAGCTATCACGATGGATACGTTCGCGGTATCGTGAACTCAACTGTTATTCAGATCGAGTCTTCTTCTACAGATCCTCTCAACCCTCCGTCTGTCGATAAAGACTTCTATACTAACAACGGTATCTATATCTATAATACTACTACGGCCACGTCTCAATACTTTGGAGTAGCAGGATACCTGTCAAACACGATCGGCGGCGTACAGGTCAACCAGATAACCCTCGACGCACCTGCTAACACATTTAACATTACTCCTGGTGTAACACAGTATAAGATCTCTCCAAAGATAGTATTCCAGACTGATGGAACGAGAGACCCTGTAGCGTACTCTGTAATTAACACGACTTCTAATTCTATCAGCAACGTCGTCATCATCGATCCAGGTTCTCAGATCACCTGGGCCAACGTAACGATTCAGAGTAATACAAGCTATCCTAATACTTCAAGCGGCACGAGAGCGAGTGCGTATGCGATCGTTCCACCTCCGGGTGGTCATGGATATAACATCTATCGCGAACTAAAAGTTTCTGCTATAGGGTTCGCATTTAACTTTGCGAACAACGAGTCTGGAAACGTAGTAACTACAGGCACCTATAATAAGATCGGCATAATGAAGAATCCTTATGCTAGTAACTTAACCACGAACAGCGTAGCCACTACGATAACTCGAGGTTCTCTCTATACTAACGCCGCGTTCAATCAGGTACTAATTGCAAACGTCACATCACAGGCTACTGCGTTTACGGTTGGATCGCAGGTATCAGGTATCACCAGCGGTGCGCTCGGCGTAGTGATGTTCTCTAACAGCACGCAGATCGGGATAGTCGGCGATAAAAGCTTCATCCAACAAGAGACTATTACCGATGGAACTCATACGGCCAATCTTTACTATATAAATACATATGGTAACATATACGCCAAAGACTGCGACGTCCTCTATACACAGAATATCAGCGACGTCGTTCGATCAAATAGCCAGACAGAGAGCTATAAACTAATAATCCAAGTCTAACTGATGGAAGAATAAATGCCTTTAAATACCGATTTAAACGTCTCTCCTTATTTTGACGACTTTAACGCCAACAACCAGTATTATAGAATTCTGTTTAAGCCGGGTGTAGCAGTCCAAGCACGTGAGATGACACAGCTGCAGTCGACGCTTCAAAATCAGATTGAGAGCTTTGGCGACTGGGCATTTAAAAACGGTGATATCGTCTCTGGCTGTACTATTACAGATATTCCAATCCTTCCATATGTTAGAATTTCAGACTATCAGGCAAATGGCGCAACGTTCGACATCACGGCTCTTCCAAACTCGCAGGTCATATGTCTGACTTCTAACCTACAGGCTAGAGTGCTGTTCTCTAACACCGGTCTTCAGACTAACTATCCTGCGACGAACATTATATATCTGAAGTATCTCAACACCGGCGTCAACGGTGAGACGCGTTTTGGTAACACTGACCAGCTGACTTTCAACAGCGCCGGCAACACGGCAAACGTCATCGCGACTGTTAACGTATATCCTAATACGACTGCCGGGTATGTGACTACAGGTAACGCACACGGCATCTATCTAACAGACGGTGTGGTGTATCTATCCGGTACGTTTGTTAAAGTACTAACACCTACATATGGTCTAGTCAACGCATATGGTCTTGCAGCCGGTAACAACGTCGTAGGATTCCAGGCGACTGAGACCATCATCAACTCAAACCAGGATCAGTCTCTTCTCGACAACGCACTCGGCTATCCTAACCAGAACGCTCCTGGCGCAGATCGTCTTAAGATCTCTCCTACTCTCGTTTCGCTCGATCCAAACACTGCAGCTAACACGGTTGGGTTCAATCCTATCGCGACTTATAACTATGGTTCTCTTGTATCTAAAGCTAAAGCTGGATCTAACTTATATTCTATCGTCGGCAACGCTATCGCTAAGAGAACCTACGATCAGTCTGGTAACTTCGTAACTAATCCATTCGTAATTGATACTGTCACAGACGTTCCTTCCGGAAGTCTTCCTTCTATTGATGCTAATACCGTATATGGTAGAGTCAATCCTGGTTCAGGCTACGCTCTTGGTCAGTCTGTAGGTAACGATCGCGTATTCTACATCAACATGAGAAGAGGTGTAGACACTAACGTAAACAAGCAGCAGCAGATTACGTTTAACTACGGCGGCTACTACATCGTAAAAGAAGTAGCAGGCACGTTCCCATTTAATAAAGCGCAATCTGTAGACTTGTATAACGCGCCACTACAAGCCGTTACTAATAGAAACTTCTCAAGTCTTACTCCTATCACTTCTGGTAGTACTACGACCATCACACAGGGATCTACTGTAGCGACTAAGATTGGTACTGCACAGCTCAGATGTTTTACGTATAACTCTGGATTCGTTGGCGCAAATAACACGCTGTATAACCTTCATATGTTCAACATCCAGATGAGCAATGGTTACAGCGCTAGTCAGATTGCTTCTATATTCTATAACGGTTCTCCCGCTGCAGTAGCTGACGTTGCCTCTGGAAGTTATCTTGGCGTCGGTGCTTCACAGCTTTTCTCGTTTGGCGTACAGGGTGTTAAGAACTTAAGAGACAGCAGCAACAACAATAATTCAGAATATGTTTATCGCACGGTACAGTCTAGCAGCATCACTGGAACTGATTCAAACGGTAATACGATCGTAACTATCACTACATCTTCGACGGGTGGTACTGACATACTTCCATACGGTAACGGCATATTGTCTACTCTAGATGCAGCGACGATAAACTTAATTGCTACCGCAAACGTAGACACGACTGCCCTATCCGGCACTGTATCCGTATCAAACTCAAGTACACTCGTGACCGGCTCCGGCAGTACATTCACTCTCGTGTTTAATCCAGGAGACCAGATCAAAGTAGGTTCTACTATTAAGACAGTTAATAACGTCGTTAATAGTACTGCTCTATATGTGGATTCGACATTCCCGTCTACCCTCGGCGGTCAGACATACTATAAGAGTATACTCAACGGTAAGATCATTCCTATCCAGAGCAATCTTAACAATCCATTTGGTTACGTCACAGTCACCAATACGACTTCATTTACTATCACTACGAATCTTAACTTGCAGAGCAGCTGCCCAGTCAACGTCGTATTTGACGTAATGAGAACTACAGTATCTCCTGCTAAGAAAAACATCAACAAAGATAGATTCGTAAAGATTCAAGCAAACACTAATCCACTTGGACCATGGTGCTTGGGATTCAGCGACGTCAGCCAGGTTAAAGCCATCTATGGTTCGACTACTACCACGTTTACGAACGCTAATGGTATCAACGCCGTCGATTTGACTTCTAATTTCTCGTTCGACAGCGGCCAAAAAGATAACTACTATGATCTTGGATACATCTATAATGACGGCGGCTACAGCGCGACCGCGTATCCATACCTACTGGTCCAGCTCGATTATCTATCGACGAACACGAGCCCAGGCGTTGGATTCTTTACTGTAGAGTCTTATCCAATTGACGATGGCACTACGCTAACTGGTACTGCAACGGTATATTCTACTACTTCGCTAGTCACAGGTAACAACACGTCATTCGTCACAGACTTAAATGTCGGCGATACTATATCGGTTCTTGGCACTTCGAAGAATGTCGTTTCTATTACTAATTCTACTTCACTCACTGTAGATTCGCCGTTCTTAGCTAACTCACAGAGTCAGGTGTATGTCAGATATAGAAAGAATACTATTCTAACTAAAGACGTTCCACTCTATATAGACTCACAGGGTGGACAAAATTATCTTAGAGACTATGTAGACTTTAGAATACCTTCTAATCCTACGGCTAATGACACGGGATCGGTCGACACCTCTAATGCCGCGCAGATCATCGCCGCAGTAGGATATGCGACACTCAATCCATCAAACACGCTATCGTTTATCGTACCTACTAACGGTCTCAACGTACCTTCGTATGGCAGAAACTTCCAGGCAGACTATACTCAGTATCTTGCGAGAAAAGACTTAGTATATTTTACACCTGATAACGCGATCAAAGTTAAAGAAGGCGTATCTAGTACATCGCCGCAGACTCCACTCTATCCGGACAACGGCATGGCAGTGGCTGTATTAAACGTTCCTCCATTCCCATCTTTATCTAGCGACCAGGTCCTACAAGACCAGAAAGTTAATCAGCTTTCTAAGAATCTAATAAGAGACACCACGACCGCTATCTCAAGCGCTATCGTCACCAATCGCGCATACAGCATGAGAGACATCGGCAAGCTAGATCAGAGAATTACAAATCTAGAGTATTATACTTCTCTATCGCTATTAGAATCATCAGCCACCACGCTAACGGTCACCGACGCTAACGGGCTAAATAGATTTAAAAATGGTATTTTCGTAGACCCATTCAACGACTTTACGTATTCTGATGTAAGTAATCCCGAGTATTCTATAGCCATTGATTCGTCAAGAGGTATTGCAAGACCTAAATTCGCTCAAGAGACTATTAACTTTGTCGTCAACAACACTCTATCTACTGTAGCGAATCAAGGTGTTCACTCTAATAGAAACTTCTTTGTAGACTCTACTAACAATATCCAAAAGACGGGTAGATGTTTAACGCTTCCATACAACGAAGTTACGTATCTTTCACAACCGTTCGCTACTAAATATAGATCATCTGCACACGTTCAAGCAGCGTGGAACGGCTCGATGATACTTCTTCCATCGTTCAATGATAATATTGATCTTAATAAGTCTTCAGTGAACATAACTCTCGATAATACCACGCCGTGGAAACAGTTTGCTTCATCGCCGTTTGGCTCCATCTGGGGTCCTTGGCAGACGACTCAGTCTATTACTACAAATACTGTTGTATCTGGAGTGGCTAATACATACAGCATATCGCTTGGTTACTTCGGTAACGGCGGTGGCGCTGCGGGTGCTGCTGCTGCGACTGCCGCTGCGGTCGCTGCTCAATACGCTGCGCAGGGCTATCAGATCGGTTCTGCTAGCGCTCAGTTTGGTGGCGGTGGTGCTTTCACGAAGCTAGTATCCAGCGTTAACGCTTCCGGTGATACTTCGAATACGATCATTATTAATAAAGGTAACACACCAAACTACCAGAATATCGGTGCCGGCTATCCTCTTTACACAGGATAAATATTATATTATTGAATCAGGAGTTTTAAATTGGCAGCAGTTAATACAACTACAACGACTACAGTCACTACTTCGACAAGTCAAGGAATTCAGCTCACAGTTGGTTCTCAGTCTAATACGATCGCAGTTGGTAACTTCGTAACAGACGTAGCAATTCAACCATATATTGCACCAATCACAATTGGTTTCTTTGCATATAACATGCGTCCTAATCAGACGTATCACGTATTCTTTGACGGCGTTTTAGTTGATCAGTTCTGCGCTCCTGGAACTGTTGCCGCACTAGCATCTGCCGGTACCGGCGCGATCACTTCTGTAGATACTTCTAGCGCATCAACGATCTCATTGACTGGTACTTGGGGTTCTCCAATTACGTCAGATTCTAGAGGCTATGTCTTTGGTCAGTTCAACGTTCCTGCCGGCCAGTTTAGAACTGGCGAGAGAGTATTAGAAATCGCCGACGTTACAAGCCTCGTGCAGGGCAACGACGCTCTTACTTCTAAAGCTTCTGCAACATTCGTCGCTTCGAACCTAAACGTTACTAAGCAGGCAGTCACACTAACGACAGTCAACCCTGTTCTTGGAAATCGGCCGGTAACTAATACGGTAGTAACTACCAACGTTCAGATCGTTAACACGACAATTCCTGATATCGTAAACATCGTCGGCTACTACGAGCCTATCGCTCAGGGTCTGACCATCAACACGCCGACTAGCGAAGCCGGTATCTATGCGACTTCGCTAGACATATTCTTTAAGCAGAAGTCTCTAACTAGTAATACGAACGGCGTTACTACCTATCTCTGTGAAGTAAACAACGGCTACCCAGACGGTTCGCGCATCCTACCGTTCTCGACAGTTCATCTAAACTACGGTGATATCAGCACCAGCGCTGACGCGTCTGTTCCAACTACCTTCGCCTATGAGTCACCTGTATTCTTGAGCAGCGGCAAAGAATATGCGTTCATCGTTCGTCCGGACAACGGCGATCCAGACTATTTCGTGTACAGCGCTAACCTTGGTGATACCGACATCAAGACAGGAACGCAAGTTTACAGCCAGCCTACTGTCGGCACGGCCTTCTACGGCGCCACCATGAACGAGTGGACTGCGCTGCAGACAGAATATATCAAGTTCAACTTAAATAGAGCAGACTTTATTCATAATAGTTCTGGTTTCTATTCAGGGGACGCGTACTTTAACAACGCTAACACGGACTACCTGTCTGTATATAACATTACGTATTCAAACAGCACTTCGACACTTCTTCCCGGAGACACGGTCTATGTCGCAGCTAATGCGTGGGTGAATACAGTAACTACGAGCATTCAGGGTACTCTAAGATACTACGACAACGTCAAAGGTCTGTTCTACGTAGAGAACTCCACTGCAAACTTTACTAACAACGCTTTCATACAGGTACATAGATTCGCTAACGCCTCGCTTGCAGCGACAAACGCTGTAACGAACACCACGCTGGTCGCGTACGCCAACACTAATGCTATGTACAATCCAAAGATCAACGACATCGTTGGACAGTTCTCTTTCATCTCACCAGCAGGTACTGCCTTAACTTATAAGTATAAAGGAACCAGCAACACCTACGCGGTCGAGAGCAATGAGAATTCAATTACTCTCGGTTATGAGACAGAATTCTATGACCAAGAGAGAATGGTAGCGAGCGTATCTAACGAAGTAGCCCGTATGGGTGGCGCGAAGTCTATGACTGTCCATTCTAACTTTACGACTGACACTCCTTTCGTGTCGCCTCTGATCGACACCGTTCGCGCGAACGCACTTATCATTAGAAACTTGGTAGACTATCCACAGTTCTCATATAACGAGTATTATAACAACGGTCTATCTAGAACAAAGTATATATCAAAGGTAGTTACTCTAGCTGCTGGACAAGACGCGCAGGACCTGCAGGTAATTCTATCTGCCCATAGACCGCCTGGAACTGACATCAAGGTCTATGTTAAGCTTCTAAGCGGACAAGATCCAGACGTCATCAGCGCTAAGACTTGGACGCCATTGAACAATCTGTCGTACACCATCTATGCAGATCCGAGTAATCCATCTGACATGAGAGAGTATACGTACTCGTTCTACAACGGCTATAGCCTAGTTCCAACATCCGGAACCATCACCACGACAAGTGCGTGCACCGTGATCAACGGCGTAGGAACGCTGTTTGGCAGTGAGATCGACGTCGGGTACTACATCAACATGGCCGCTAACGCGACTTACGGTGAGACTGCTAGACAGGTAGTGTCTATCGCTAACTCCACACAGCTCACGCTGAACGCCCCGTTTGGAACGACATACACCGCTAACGCATACTACATCGTCCCTCCTCCAACAACTGCGTGGATGGCCACGAACGCTAACACGAGCATACTCGGCTCCGTCAGCATGTCGACCAGCAACAACACAATCACCGGTACTTTCCAGACCTTCACGGCAAACACGCTAACGGTTTTCAACAACTCGATCTACATCACAAACGCTAATTCGTACTTCAACGTAGGCGATAGAGTATACTACGCCGTACCTTCTGGTAATACTGCGATCGGCGGGTTGACCGGCAACACCAGCTACTACATCGCGACTTCTAATAGCACGGCCGTGACACTAAACATTCAGCAGAACAACACGTCACCGACTACTCTAACTGGAGCTACTACTAATCCTGGTCAGACGCACAGTCTCAACACGACGTACTTCACTTCGCAGTTCAACGTCGGCAGCATAATCGGTATCGCCGGCGACAGACAGACTATCACAGCTATTCAGAACAACGTGTCTCTGTCTGTAGGTGAGCCTTGGAGCTCAACAGGCAGTCAAGTGAACGCCTATCTTGTAGCGTCAGGCGGTGCGTCGTATGTCTCTAACACTGGCGCTGCTTATACGAACTTCAAACAGTTCGCTATTAAGATCATTCTACAGTCAAAAGACAGCTCTAAGATTCCAATTATCGACAGTCTACAGGCACTGGCTCTACAACTATGATCAATGAGACTCAATACATAAAAACAGACACAGAAGGGTTTGTTAAAGATCCTTCTTCTGGAGCGATTCTTAGCGTGGATAACGCAAAACTTGAAGCTTACAAGCGTCAGAAGCAGTTTATAAATAATACTACAAGAACTAATGAGAGAATCGAAAAAGTAGAGAAAGATCTCTCAGACATAAAAAATATGCTTCAAGCATTACTAAGAGAAAATAATAAATGCTAACAATCGCAAACACGAATCTAACGAACACATTTGACTACTGGAGATCGCGTACAAACGAGTTAGCAACTGCTATGTCAACTTGTGTTGTGACCACTGACGCTAATACCAGTTCTACTACCGCCGTTGGTAACGCGAGTATAACTGGAACTTTTACCTCAAACAATCAAATTGTAAATAATAACATATTCGCAAATACGCTAACGGTAAACTCTGTAGCCGTAAGCGCTGCAGGAATGTACGTCGGCAACTCTACGACCAACACCGTAATCTCATACAACACTGTCAGCTTAGCCAACTCTTCAAGCACTCTGACGCTAGGCATTCCTACCACGACCCAGGTGTCGAACGGCCAGTTCTTCTTGAACGCTAACGGATCATGGGCTGCTCTTTCAGGCTTCCCGTACTTAGCGGCCACCACGTTTAATACCGTAGGTGTCGGCCTCCAGCTAGTAGACTCATTCAACGCCGGTAACTTCACCACGGCCGACTATATCATTCACGTTCGCGATAACATCAACAACATCGACTTCTCAACTAAAATATTTGTCATGGCGCTATCCACGGGCGTCCAGATGACTGAATACGCTCAGTTGACGACTGGATCTTCTATCGGATACTTCAACGTCACATGTGACGGTACCACATCGATACTGTACTTCACACCAACTAATGGTACGACATCAGCTACCATCCGATTTGTTAGGATCACGACGTAATGGCTAGTAAGACAAATATAGTCATAGATCAGGGAACGACATTCTCGACAGACTTAAATCTGACGGACGACACAGGCTTTCCTCTAAATCTGTCTGGATTTTACGCTAACTCTATGATGAAGAAGTGGTATACTTCTTCAAACTCTATAGTATTCACCACTTCAGTAAACGCCCTAGCTGGTATAATCACGCTCAGTCTGACGGCTAATGTAACTTCTAGCATAACACCCGGTAGATACGTATACGATGTGGACATTACAGAATCCGCGTCAGGTGCAGTATCTAGAGTCGTAGAGGGCTTGGTTACAGTTACTCCTTCTGCGACCGCCGTGACTTATCCAGCACCAAACACGAACATATATCCAAATAGCGCACCGTTAACATAATGGTAAATGTAGTAGTATCCAGAAAGAGAACAGTCAATGTATCGACCCACGGAACTGGTGGGATCATCGATACATCTGTTCCAGTTACTTTAAAGAATATTCCTGTACTATCCACCGGCGTGAATAGTATAGATCAGATGGTAGACGTTAATTTAACTCAAAGATCAGATGGATCTACTCTTATATACGATCAACCGACAGATACTTACATAGTAAAGCACGTTGATTTTACCGAGATAGATGGCAATTTAGATGGTGGCGTTTTTTAAAATATAAATAATTAAAAATTTCAGGAGAACCATTTAAATGGCCAATAACAAGATTCAAATCAAAAGATCGGTAGCCAACGCCGTTGTTACTGGTCTCTCAAATGGTGAGTTAGCATATACCCAAGCCAGTAACACTCTCTGGATCGGCCTTCCAGATGGTTCGGGCGCAGCCGCAATCGCCGGAGCGCGTTATCCTGGTACGCTTACAGCCAACCAAGCGCTCGTAGCAAACGCCACTTCCGGCATCGATAGAATCATCGTCGCCAACGCCATCGTTACGACTCTTACCGCTAACGGCTCAGTTGGTACCAACGGACAGGTTCTCGTCACAAACGGTACTGCGATATACTGGGGCACTGGTACTTCTGGCGCGAACACCAACATTCAGTTCAACGACTCTGGCGTCGCAAACGGCGTCGCCGGCTTTACGTTCGATAAGACTCAGAACAATCTATTCGTAGCTAATTCTCTATTCGTCGGCAACACCTCGCTCGTAAGTCCGACTGCAGTAGTTAATACTACAATAATGTACGTCGGTAACTCGGCCGGCAACACGACACAGAACACCACTTCATTCTTTATCTCCGGCAACGGCACGACTCTACCAACCGCCACTATGACATCGAACGGTCTGGTCGTTGGTAACAGCTCGGTAATCGGCGCGCCGACACTCGTTCTTGCGAACTCAATAGGTAACACGGTCGTAAACACTACGTCCTATACCATGAGCAACGCGAACTACGTCGTTCTAGTAGCCAACACCTCCGGTTTCTTTGCCAACCAAGGCGCCATCCAATACGTCGGTAACACTACCGCTAACACAACTCAGAACTCATCGTCGTTCTTCATCACCGGTAATACTACCACACTACCGACTGCCACACTACTCGCTAACAACCTAACCATCGGTAACAGCTCAGTAACTGGTCTGCCAGGCATCAACATTGCCAACTCGACCGGCAATACTCTTATCTCAGTAACTTCATACGCTATAAGCAACTCTACAGCCAACGTAGTTACGATCAGCACGACTGGCATCGTCGGCAACACCGGCACGTCGATCGTCCTCGGTAACACTACGGTAAACACCGTAGCCAACTCATCTACTTTCCAGGTCGTCGGCAACACATCTACTCAGGCTACTGCTACTGTCAACTCTGCCGGTATCACGATCGGTAATACTACGATCACGAGCGCCGTCAACATCTACGTCGCTAACACGACCGGTAACATATCAGTCAATACGACGTCGCTGGCCATCGGTGGTAATACTACCACGCTTGCAGCCGTATCGGTAACCGGCAACGGTGCGCTGTTCGGCAACGGTACGGTTACAGCGGCTCCTCAGCTCGCAGTATCTAACTCTACCGGCAACACGGTAATCAATACCACTTCGTTCTTGATGAGCAACGCCACAGGCACTGTCTACAGCATGAACACGACGTCTATGACGTTCAATGGTAACACATTCCTAAACGGTACAAACACGACTATCGCCTCTAACGTTACGATCTCCGGTGCGTACGTTAACGCTCCTGCTACTGATCTTACTATCAGAAACGTTTCGGTCGGTGGTAACCTCGTCGTCACTGGCACGGTATTCTCTGTTAATACCATAACGCTTCAGGTAAACGACAACATCATCGAGCTCGGTGACAACAACACCACATCAGACGTCGTAGATACTGGCTGGTTCTCTCCTGCAGGTAACAGCACGAGCATCTGGTATTCTGGTATGGTTCGCGTCGCTAATAGATCGACGAACGCTAATCCATACTTCTGGCTATTTGGTTCTAATACTAATCCAAACACTGCAGTCAACATAGACACTTCTTCTAACTCAGCCACGGCTACCCTGCAGGCTTACCTAGTACCATACGGTGTCGGTGGTGGATTTGTAGCCAACTCTTCGAACGTCCAGATTACTGCCAACAGCACTCTCGGCGTTAATATAGTAGCAAATACTCTAACGTTATCAACTGCTCTTGCAGGAACTGAAGGTGGTACTGGTTATAAGACTGTTACTAATAATGCGTTATTAGTTGGTAACTCAACAAATGGTTATAATCAACTAAGTCTTGGTACTTCTGGATACGTTCTTCAGTCTAACGGCACCACTGTCGTTTACGATATTCTTGACGGTGGAGCTTTCTAAATAGGAGTGATTATATTATGGAAAATGGTGATGAGGCGGCGAATATAGCAGTAGCGTATGTGCAGAGACAAGAACAGCTTCTAGTAGACTATATTAGAAAGACTATTCAGCTAGAAGTATCGTATGCCGGCCTTAAGGCTAAATTCGAAGAGCTCAGCGAACATAACTCCAATAATCTAAACATGATTAAAGAGTTATCCACCTCTCTAGAGCTTATAACTGTTGAGAGAAACGATCTAAAGAAAGCCGACACGAAGCTTCGCGATAGAATCGTTGAGATAGAAGAGATAAATAAACAAAAACTAATAGACGCAAAAGCCGAAGCCGACAAGAAGGTGAAAGAAGTAGAGGGTAAGACTTCTAACTATACCGTAGAATATACCAACCAGATCGGCGAACTAAATAATAATGTAACTGAATTAAAGACAAACTATGAATCTATAAAGAAGAATTTCGATACTCTAAATAGAGAATACGAGAGACAAAAGCAAGAACTACAGACTACATTTAATGAGAACGAATTATTAAAGTCAGAGCTGAGTAGATACTCAACAGATTTTAAGAAAGTAGCGAAGAAGAAGATACCAGAAGACAATACATTTTAACGCCGGTATATACTGGTCTGAGGGAGCCATATGGCAGGTAATACAGTATTTCAGCTCAAGCGCTCTAGCGTCGCAGGCAAGAAGCCTACAACATCAACGCTAAACACCGGCGAGCTCGCGTTAAACTTAACTGACCGCAAGCTGTATTCATCTGATGGCACGAACATCTTTGAGACCGGCGCGAATCTAACTACCCTAGTAGTCTCCACAAACACGACAGTCAACAACGTCATCTTTGGCACCGGCGGCATATACGCCAACGGTTCGTTCGGTGGCTCAGGTGCGACCCTGTTCTCTAACGGCTCTTCGGTGTACTGGGGAACTGGCGCAGGCACTGGTACTGTCACACAAGTAAACAGCGGCAACGGCCTGTTCGGCGGTCCTGTCACGACAGTCGGTACGATATACGTACTAGCGAATACCGGTATCATATCTAATACGTCCGGCGTGTTCGTAGATCCGGTGTACATCAACACGATCACCACGCCTCCTGGATCTAACACTCAGATCGTGTTCAACGACTCAGGCAAGTCTAACGCTCTAGCGTCGTTCACGTTCAACAAGACCACAAATACTCTATTCGTATCTAACACGATAAACACAATAACTGTCGTAGCGAATACTATCAACGCTAACGGCGGCGTCGGTACTCTCGGCCAGGTACTGACGTCTAACGGCACGAGCTCGTTCTGGAGCAGTCTAAACACATCCACGCCCGTCAGACAGCAGTACACAGGCGATGGGTCTACTACGTTATTCTTTGTTACAGGCGGTTACACGCCTGGCACTCTATCAGTATACGTCAACGGCGTACTCTCGAGAAACACTACAGAAGTAACCGCGACAAACGGCAGCTCTATAACTTTTGCGACACCGCCGAACAACGGCGCGCTGATCGACGTCATAGGATACGTAAACAACCTCCCATACTCGAACTTCGGTCCGAGCATACTAGTATCACAACAGTACACCGCGAACGGTACGGCTAACAGCTTCGCTATAACCGGCGGATACATTCCTGGCGGTGTTCAAGTATATCTAAACGGCGTCAAACAGATACCGTTCGTTGACGTCGATATATCTTCTGGTGCCAACGTAAACTTCTATGTCACACCGTCTAACACATGGGCGATTGACGTATTTGGGTTTCAGTCTCAAATCATATCGGCATCTTCTGTTCCTGATCCGCTGGTGGCCAACAACCTCTATATCGGTGGTAACGTAACTGTAACTAAGAGCTCGTTTACTTTTGGCAACAGCACAGTAAACACGAATATCAACACGAGCGGCATAACGTTTGGCAACAGCGTAGCCAACACGAGCATCAACTCCAACGGCGTCAATCTAAGTAACACAGTACTCTACATCGGTAACTCTTCAGTAAACGTCGTAATCAACTCATCTTCGGTTTATGTCAACGGCGGACCACTCAGCGGCACCAACACCAATGCCCAGTACGTCTGGTCTAACGCTCATACGTTCAACGCGAACGTAAATATTAATGGCAACGTGACCATTAGTACATCTGCCGGCATATCGGCTAATGGTTCATATGGTACTGCTGGTCAGGCGCTCCTGTCTAACGGCTCTACAGTATACTGGGGTGCCGCTGGGGTTAACACTTCCGCGCAGTACACTTGGACTAATACACAATCATTTAGCGCTAATGTCGTACTAAACGGTAATGTCGTTATAAGCAATACTATATACGCTAACGGCTCGGCCGGTGTTGCTGGACAGATACTGGTATCCAATGGCGCTGGAGTATACTGGTCTAACGCCGCTACTACCATCAGACAGTCTTTTACAGGTAATGGTTCAGCGACGAACTTTGCGATCACCGGCGGCTATACGCCGTTGAATCTAGACGTGTACGTTAACGGCGTCAAGCAAGAGAGTGTAGTAGACGTAAACTTAAGCTCTGGCGCTAACATAGTATTCACCGTCGCTCCTCCAAACGGGGCATACATTGACGTCGTAGGTCTATCGCCGACTACATACACCTATGCTAACACGTCTGCGCAGTATAGCTGGACTAACACTCAGACGTTCTCTAACCTAGTTATGATATCGACTGCAGGTATATCTGCGAACGGCTCGTATGGCACGAACGGCCAGGTACTGACGTCTAACGGCAGCTCTGTATACTGGAGCAACAGCTCAGTGTTTGTCAGACAGACATTCACCGGTACAGGTTCTGCAACAACGTTCACGGTCACCGGCGGTTATACGCCAAACAACCTAGACGTCTATCTTAACGGCGTGAGACAGAGCAACCCGACCGACGTCAACACCGGTTCAGGATCGATCATAGTATTCTCTACACCGCCTATTAATGGTTCTACCATTGACGTAGTAGGCGTCGTGCCCCTAAACTATACTATAACTAATACCTCTGCGCAGTACACTTGGACTAACACACACTCATTCACCAACGCCATTACGGCCAACGTCATTAACGCTAATAATATTACATCATCTAATGGTCTATACTCTATCGGTCCATTTAATGGGAGTTATTCAGATGGTATAGTCACAGACTATGTTACAGGTAATGGCAGAATAAGCGTTGGTCCATTAGATAACTTAACTTTCTATACCGGAGGCGTCGCTGCAAATCAGACGATGATTATTAATGCGACTGGTGTGTTCGTTAATGGTACGATAAACTCATATTCTACTACATCATCTAATGGTCTATACTCTATCGGTCCATTTAATGGAAGTTATTCAGATGGTACAGTAATAGACTATGTGACAGGTAATGGACGTATATCTGTAGGTCCAGGAGATGGTTTAAGTATATATAATGCTGGTGTCGGAGCAAATGCAATGGTCACGATACTTGCTAATGGAAATATGGGTATAGCCTGCACCTCTCCGACTGGATTATTAGACGTATCTTCACGTGGTATCACCAAAGGTTCGATGCCAGCTGGTTCTATTATTCAAGTAGTAAACGTTCCATTTACGAATGTTGTTTCTACAACTTCTGCAACTGCAACTAATGTACCAAATTTTGCAGTATCAATAACGCCAAGTTTAGTATCTAGTAAAATTCTTTTAATAATAAATTGTCAAATTGGTATGTCTACTGCGGGTGACGCCTACTGTCGCGTACTACGCAATGGAACACTTATTGACTCTAGCACTTCCGGTTCGTTTGGACATACTGCAGGCCAATATAATTTATCAACTAGTGATGCAAGTATTTGTTTTTTAGATAGTCCGGCAACAACTTCTTCTGTGACTTATCAAGTTCAATTTTGGACTGGGGCTGGAACAGTTTACGTAAATGGTAGAGGATATGCAGGAGATCAAACTACTAGCAGTGATATCACAGTCATGGAGTTAGCTCAATGATTCATGACGCAGTTAAAATAGTTCATCCTAATGCTGTAACTATATCTACAGGTAATGATATTATAGAAGCGTGGGATGAATCTGGTAAATTAATCAATATTGATAAAAATAAAATAGATATCGAGATCGATCGTCTAAAGCAGGAGTACTTAAAGAGCGAGTACCAGAGATCTAGAAAGACAGAGTATCCGTCTATAGAAGACCAGCTCGACATGCTCTGGCACGCGATAGACGAGGGTAAGCTGGACAAGAATTCAGAATTCTATACGTCTATCAAGACAGTTAAAAATAAATATAAGAAACCATAAGGTAAGTTATGACACAGAACAGCCAACTAGGAACGCTAGCTCAGCTCGTCACGGTAAATACCGCGGCTAACTCTGTGCAATTTTCTAGTGGTTTTTCAGTAGGTAACGCTTCAGTTAATGTCGTTCATTCATCGACGGGATTTATAGTAAATGGAGTAAATGGATGGTTAGTACCGAGTGGTACTATTCATACGTTTCAACAGTCTGCCGCTCCTACAGGATGGACAAAAGTTACTACATATCATGATTATGCGATGAGAATAGTATCTGGTTCTGTTGGAAATGGTGGATCTGTAGCATTCTCTTCCGCGTTTTCATCTCAGTCTGTCTCTGGTTCAATTAGTTCTGTTAGTGTTACTGGTACAAGTGATGGTCACACACTTTCTACTTCAGAAATTCCAAGCCATCTTCATGGCGGCGGTGGTTATGAAACTATTCATATTCGTGGCAGCTTGGGTGGATATAGTAATGGTCCTCAAGCAGCTTCAGGAGGTGATGGATTTGCTGGATGGTATGATATAGGAGCGGGTGGTGGCGGTGCTCATAGCCATACATTCACGGCAACTTCTCATAATCACACATTCACAGGTACTAATATAAATATGGCCGTAAATTATATTGACTTTATTCTAGCACAGGCAAATTAAATTATGGAATTAAAACCAGGAAAATATTGTCCTTTACTTAAAAAAGATTGTGTGCAGTTACAGTGTAACTGGTTCATTCAAGTTCGTGGTAAAGATATGAATACTGGTAAAGAGATTGATGAATGGGGATGTTCAATTGCGTGGTTACCACATTTATTGATTGAAAACGCAGGACAAGTTAGACAAGGTGCTGCTGCCACAGAAAGTTTTAGAAACGAAATGGTTAAAGCATCAGAGAACAGTATTCAAGCTATGTTGCAAATAGCAAATAGTAATAGAGAAGAAAATAAAACTATGAGGCTGATAGATGCGTCTGACAATAATTAGAGAAGATAATGCTGTCTATGTAGATGGTATTGCTAAGAATATAGATTGTTCTGATTTACCTCCAGACTTTCATGCTTTACAATGGAATGGTTCTTCTGGTTGGATTGAATTTGTTAATAATTGTAAATTACAAGAAGAAATAACCGATATTTCAGATTATCAAAAATATATTGATATGTGGAATGCAAAAATCACACCAGTTTCTAATACACAAGGTAACTAATGTCACAGAACCAACAGCTCAGTGTACTCGGTCAGTTCGTAACGGCAAACGCCACGACCAACACCGCCACGTTCTCAAACGCGGTAGTGGCTGTCACCGGCTCTTTCACTAACCACACTTATGCCAACGGTGAGGGTGTTGGTACCACATACCTGATAGACGACTTCTCTCATCAGTTCAACGGGTTCTCAAACACGTTCGCGCTTACAGTAAACAGCGTATCGATTACACCATCAAATCCGAGTATGATAAATATAGTTATAGGCGGGATTCCTGTCACTCCAGCCAGCTACATTAGAGACTTTCAGAACCTACCAGAGCTATATACGTTCAAGTCTGGGTTTGTAGTAAGTGGTTCCAACGTATCATTCTCGACCGCGCCGATGCCGGGCATGAGTTTCTACGGGACCTACAGGACCAGTCAAGACGCTGCACCCAGTTTTTCATATAAGCAGACCCCGTTTTCTGCGATAAATATAATGTTTGGAGCATAGAGGAAATTTACAATGGCAAGAAGAGTAATTCTCGATACACAATATACGTTCTCACCATCTACTCAGACAGTGACGATTCCAAGAGCGCTCCCGCGCGAGCGCCTACTTCTTATCACCAACGTTACTACCAATCAGGTGATCTACAACTTCAGCGATCCTGCGCTCACTGCTACTTCCTATTCCATAACACAGGGAACGAACACGACCAATCCTGTAACTACGGTGACGCTGAGCTTCAACACCACTGCGATGCTTGCCACACATCAGCTCCAGATCGTAGTAGACGAACCCGCTGAGCTGTTCGCTCCAGATGAGGCGTTTCTAGATCCGGTAGGTAAGATCAGAACATCGCAACCTCAGGCCCTTATCGATACCGACTTTGAGTACGGTCTACAGCCTACCAAGTGGGAGACACTCACTCTCCTGAATAACCGCCCGAGCTTCTACGTCAACACTCAGTCGCCATTCGCGATCAACGGTGTGTTCGCTACAAACAGCTCTACGACAGTATACGTATCTACACCGCTGCAGACTACTACCAGTATCCCGTTCCTGATGCAGGACTCTCTGTTCCAAGGCGGTAACGGCCCGTTCCTAGTTGAAAACTCATACGCAGCTGGTTCTAGCTACACCATCTCGGCCGCGGCCGCAGGAACATACGTAGCTGGACAGGGTCTCTCTGTCGTATTAAGCGTCACATCAGGTACCGGTTTCGTGGCGGGTGCGTACGTCACGATCGCCGGCATCACCGGCTCGCTCGCAGGCTACAACACCTCTTCTTCTAATCCAGCATACGTTCTCGTCGGCGGCACTACTTCAATTACGGTGTTGTTCCCAGGTCTGACAAGCAGCCTAGGCACATCGATCGCCGGCTCACCTACTATCCAGCAGAGCTCGTACTTCACGTACACGGCCCGCTACGCGTTCACAGGCACAACGGGTCAGGTATACAACTCAGCGCTGACACAGGTCTATACTGGCTCGTTCTACACCGGCGCCGCGTACACCCTTCCATCTCAGCCGACAGTGTCCGGCAACACAATCACGGTGGCCACCACAGAGCCTCACGGCCTTCAGGTCGGTGACGGCTGCTATCTTGCAAACTCATCGGTGACGTCTGGCGGACCTATCAACTCGTCGTATCAGGTCGCGGCCGTGACTAACAGCACGTCGTTCCAGATTCTGACTACGACTTCTCCTTCCGGCACGGTGACTAACGCAGCGGTCTATCCAAGACCTGACGGTGTGTACCTGCATCGCGCGTTCGACGGCGGTGTTCAGTTCACGACTGGTAACCAGGCGCACAATAACCAGACGATTCGTCAGACTCGCAGATACTTCCGCTACCAGTCTGGTAAGGGCATTCAGATCTCTACTGGTACTATTCTCAAGCCAAACATAAACGTAGACGATATCAGCTCTTCCGGAACGACGGTGACTGTAACTACTAAAGTAGCGCACCAGATCAACCCAGGCGCGACCATCGTAGTTTCTAGCGCGAACGAGACGGCGTACAACGGCACGTTCGTGGTCACATCAGTGCTGAACGCTTTCCAGTTCACCTACACCGCTCTGTCTACTCCTTCTGCGACTCCGGCTACAGGCCTTCCGACAGTTTCAGTATCTAGTTGGTACGGGGCAGTTACTCGTCTCGGACTGTTTGATAACCAGAACGGAATGTTCTTTGAGTTCGACGGTCAGACGCTGTATGCAGTTCGCAGGAGATCCACAGACCAGATCGCAGGTTGGGTGTCAGTCACCAACGGCTCGGCGGTGATCACCGGCGCTACAGTAAACGGTGTTACGACTAAGTTCACCAAGCAGCTCGTTCCTGGAGACTTCATCGTCATCCGCGGCTCTTCTTATCGCGTTCTCGATATCCTGTCTGACACGTCGATGACGATAACTCCTCCGTATCGCGGCGCTACTCTAGTGGCTCCAAACTACGCCATCATATCTAAGACCGTAGAGGTGCGCGTGCCTCAGTCACAGTTCAACATCGACAAGCTAGACGGCACCGGTCCTTCCGGCCTAGTTCTAGACCTATCGAAGATGCAGATGTTCTACCTCGACTACTCGTGGTACGGCGCAGGCTCACTTCGCCTAGGGTTTAGAGACAGTCAGGGTAAAGTAATCTACGTGCACAGGTTCGTCAACAACAACCAAAACACCGAAGCGTGGATGCGCTCTGGTAACCTACCTGCGCGATACGAGACAAACACGATCGCGCCAAAGACTCTACTCGGCGCTACTATAGACGGCGTCAACACTTCGATCCTTCAGGTGGCAAACACCACAGGATTCCCAAGCAACGGCACGCTGCTGGTCGCAGACCCAGCGTCCTACGAGTACATCAGCTATACCGGACTGTCAGGCAACACATTCACCGGTCTAACCAGAGGCAAGCTGTCTAACACGGTCGCCTCGGTGCTGACGACGAACAACTCAGCCACTCTTACAACGACCAGCGCGGTGACCGGCGTTCAACCCGGCATGCTCGTGACAGGTACCGGCATTCCAAACGGCACGTACGTGTACTCTATCGTTCCTGGCGCTCCTAACAACAACATCGTCATGACTCAGGCGGCGACTGCGACCGGCACTGTCACGATAAACGTAAATCAGATGGCGTCTGCCAACGCGCCTCACACGTACTCGGCCGCGGCTCCTATCGGCGTATATCTACACGCTCCACAGTTCGCACCGACCATCTCTCACTGGGGTACTTCGGTCATCATGGACGGTCAGTTTGACAACGATAAGTCTTTGATCTTTACGTTCGGTGAGACGATCCAGACGACTGCCGTCGCCGGAAACGTATCGTCGGTGACTGTCACGTCTGGCTCTAACACGGTCAGCATCGCTAACACGGTTCCGATCTGGCCAGGAATGCTCGTGTCCGGCACGAACATCCCAGCAGGCACGTACGTGTACTCGGTGACTCCTGGGTCTACGAACAACAGCATCGTGTTGTCGCAGGCAGGTGCTGGAACAGGTTCCACTACGGTGCAGTACAACCAACAGGTAGCGATGTTCAGCGTGCGGTCTTCACCGGCGGTCGACTCCGGCGTTCCTAGCTCTCTAGGTCTTAAAGAGATCCTCAACCGCATGCAGCTGACTCTGAACTCGACAGACGCTCTCGTCAACGGCTCGTTCCTGATCCAGCTGATTCTAAACGGCACGCCGATAGCTTCTACGTCGACGACCACCAGCTACACGGGTCCAAACGGCAACCTCAGCACGTTCGCGCGTATCGCTACCGGTACGTCTTCGCTCGCTCAGATCGCGGATCACACCGGCCCGTGCTACGTATCAGGCGGTGAGGTGATCTACGGGTTCTACGCGGTTAACTCGGCGGGTTCTACCAACCAGTCGGTCATCACGGCCGATCTGACGAAGCTCAGAGATCTTGGTAACTCTATCCTCGGCGGTGGTCTCACCAACACTCCAGGCACTAGTATCTACCCAGACGGGCCGGACGTACTGACAGTCGTCGCCACCAACATCGGCACGGCGAACGCAGTCGTTCAGGGTCGTCTATCTTGGACGGAAGCGCAGGCGTAGTACATGTCAGTAAACAAGCTACAGCTCGAGACAGACGGACTGGTTGTTGGAGTCAACCAGCTCGTCACCTCGGGTAACGGTGTAAGCGTAGGAAACAACCTAGTAGTTCGCGGTAACACGTACCTCAGTCCGGCGTCCGGACTGTTCATCGGTAACTCGACGGTAAATGTGGTCGTCAACTCGTCCTCAGTGTACGTCAACGGCGGGCCACTGAGCGGCACAAACACTTCTGCCCAGTACACGTGGACCAACACGCACACGTTCAACGCGCAGGTCGTATTGAACTCACAGATAACGCTAGCTACTACGCCGTTCTACGAGAACGCGACTAACGTTACAGCTAACTACACGATATCAAACGGCATGAACGCGTTCTCTGCAGGTCCTATAACGATAAACTCCGGCGTAGTGGTGACCGTACCGGTCGGCTCGACTTGGTCAGTAAGTTAGGAATTAAGATATGGCGTTAACACTCAGCGGTAACGGTGCGATAAGCGGTCCACTAAACCTAAACACAACCAACGCCGTGTCTATAGCTAACACGCTGAGCTTCGGCGACTCTACACAGATGAGTACGACTAACTCTCTTGGACCTAGAAATCGTATCATCAACGGTGACTTTAAGATATTTCAAAGATCAGCGACTGCTACAACAGTAACATTAAACGGTGTGGGTTATACAGGACCAGATAGGTTCTTTGTTTATCAGAATGGAACTGCCGGCGTACAAACTACACAAGTTGCTTCAGGACTTACTGGATTTCAGTACGCACTAAAGTGGGGCAGACCAGTATCAAATACAACAACTGGTGTTACGGTTTTAGGTCAAGCATTAGAAACTATAAATTCTGTAGATCTGCAAGGTCAGTCTGTCACTCTGTCTTTCTGGGCAAAAGCTGGCGCTAACTTCTCTGCTGCATCTAGTCAGATATATGTTGCATTATACACTGGTACCGGAACAGATCAGTCTGCAGCAAATATGACTACAGGTTCATGGACAGGATCTGCTACACCTATAAGCGCGACTGCAACTCTAACTACTTCATGGCAGAGGTTTTCATTTACTGCAACACTAGGTTCAACAGTAACACAGACAGGTGTCTATATAAACTGGTCTCCAGTGGGTACAGCAGGCGCTGATGACAACGTGTATATCACTGGTGTCCAACTAGAACAAGGTTCAGTAGCGACGCCGTTCGAACGTAGATCATATGGTATAGAGTTAGCGTTGTGTCAAAGATATTTCTTATCGTATTCAGGAAATAATCAAAATATTTGTTGTGGATCGGATAATGGCAATGCAGGCGCTCAAGGAAACGTTGTATTTCCTGTAACAATGAGGGTTGTACCTACTGCTTCTGTTAGTTCGGTAAGTCATTTCAGTTGGTATGCTAGTAAATCAGCGACAATTGTTGTTTTATCATCAATAACTCATTGGAATTTATCTACTACTGGAGATGTTTTTGTTTTTACTGTAGGCAATCAAGGCGTTGGAGTTCCATACTCTGTATACATAAACACCGCTTCTGGTTATCTTTGGTACAACGCAGAATTATAAAGGTAATTAAATGCCACTAAAACTACTATCACCAGGCGGAGGTTCGGTCACGCTAAACGCTGCGAGCACAGCTGCGACGACTACTCTTAATATTCCTGCTGTTAACGGAAACATCATCACTTCTGCTGATACTGGTACAGTTGTTCCTACATTATTAGCTAATCCTCTTACAACACTTGGTTCTCAAACACTATCAGGAACTTATACAAATTTCACTAATATACCTTCTTGGGTTAGGCGAATTACTATTATGATAAGTTATTTACAAAATAATAGCGGATCAGACAAATGTATTCAATTAGGAACATCAAGCGGATTTGTTACTACTGGATATGTTGGCGGAGAGGCTTATACTGGCGGATCAAGTGCCGCTGGTAACTGGAGTAGTGGAATAGTATTTCCAACAGGTTCTTCTAATGATATTATGCATGGTATAGTTACGATGTGTTTATTAACAGCAAACACTTGGGTAATTTCTGGTTGTGGCGCTTATTCTAGTTCTAATAATACTTGGGAACTTGGTGGAACAATAGCACTTTCTTCAACACTAACTCAGTTTAGATTTGGATCCGTTGCTGGCACTGCGACTTGGACTCAAGGTACAGTCAACGCCTTATATGAATAAGGAACATTAATGTCATATCTTAAAGTCGTAAACCTACAGCATCCAACTAGCGC